>Ga0307423_1000067_pt1 | contig 56989 bp, 54 predicted proteins | sample SalMarWE160310MG_FD_202154 | JGI IMG/M metagenome (GOLD analysis project Ga0307423, IMG submission 202154) | Salt marsh sediment microbial communities from the Plum Island Ecosystem LTER, Massachusetts, United States - WE1603-10 | ecosystem: Environmental > Aquatic > Marine > Intertidal zone >...
GATCAGGCAGGCGTGCACGGGAGTGCTGCTCGTCGCCGTGACGGCGTGCAACCAGGCGCCGACGCCGGGGATCGCCCGCGGCCAGGCCATCTTCGGCAACTGCACGCCTTGTCATGGCCCGAACGGTCACGGAACGGAGGCGCTCGCGGCTCCGAACATCGCCGGGCTGCCCCAGTGGTACGTGCAGGCTCAGCTGGAGAAGTTCCAGGCCGCGCACCGGGGCTACAACCCGTGGGACACGACGGGCATCCGCATGAAGTCGATGTCGTGGACGCTCGATCTGCCCGGTGACCTCGAGTCCGTGGCCCAGTACGTGGCGAGCCTGCCACGCGTCCCGTCCGAGCCGACCCTCCAGGGGGGTGACGCGCAGGCGGGCCAGGCCACCTACCAGGTCTGCGCCGCGTGCCACGGCCCGCAGGGTGCGGGCAACCAGGCCGTGAACGCCCCGCCGCTCGTGGGTCAGGCCGATTGGTACCTCCTGGCGCAGCTGCACAAGTTCAAGGGCGGGCTGCGGGGAACGGACCCCGCCGACATCTCGGGCGCCACCATGCGCCCCAACTCCCTCGCCCTCGACGACCAGGCCATGGCGAACGTCGTCGCGTACATCCAGACCCTGCAGTAGCGCCGGGAGCGATCAGACCCATGACCAACGACGTGGCACACGACGCGCGGGACGCCGTCACGGAATCCGACGACCCTTCCCTGGCGCCCCCGCCCGACGAGCAGAACCCGGCGATCGTCGACGCCGAGCACACGTTCATCGTCCTGATCATCGGGGCGGCGCTGTTCATCGGTGCCGTCTTCGTGTTCATCCTCTGACCCATCCGGACTCCTGATCCATGGTCGAGAGACTGATCCAAGAGGCTTCGTCCTTCGCCGGCTCCATCGACGGGCTGATCGCGCTCGTCATGGTCCTGGTGGGCTTCTGGCTGATCCTGGCCGAGGCGGTCTTCTTCTGGCTCATCTTCCGCTTCCGCGCCAAGCCCGACGTCCGCACGCAGTACATCACCGGGAAGGAAAAGCACCTGAAGCGGTGGATCACCATCCCGCACGCGCTGGTGCTGGTCTGCGACGTGTTCATCATCGTCGGTGCCGTGCGGGTGTGGTACAACGTCAAGCAGCACCTCCCCGAGGCCGATTACACGGTGCGCGTGATCGGCCAGCAGTGGGCGTGGGTGTTCCAACAGCCGGGACAGGACGGGGAGCTGGATACCGCGGACGACATCTACACGACGGACAACCTGTACGTCGAGAACGAGAAGACCTACCACTTCGAGCTCACCTCCCGCGACGTGCTCCACGACTTCTCCGTGCCGGTGTTCCGGCTGAAGCAGGACGCGGTCCCCGGCCGCACGATCACCGGTTGGTTCCGACCGACGGTGGCCGGGACGTTCGACATCCAGTGCGCGGAGATCTGCGGGATCGGACACGGCGTGATGCTCGGTCACATCAACGTGCAGACCGCGAGCGAGCACGAGCAGTGGATCGCGCAGCACAGTCCCGCCAGCGCCCAGTAGGGAGAGGATAGCGACGATGGCCCAGACCCACGAGCACGGCGCTCACGCGGATCATGGACCGCAGGGAATCCTGAAGTACATCTGGTCCACGGACCACAAGATCATCGCCATGCAATACCTCTTCACGGGGATGTTCATGGCCATGGTCGGCGGGTTCATGGCCTACGTGTTCCGCATGCAGCTCGCCTTCCCCGGCACGTCGGTGCCGCTCTACGGCGTGGTGTCACCGGCCGAGTACAACGCGCTGATCACCAATCACGGGTCGATCATGATCTTCTGGGTGGCGATGCCCGTGCTCATCGCCGCCTTCGGGAACTTCTGCATTCCGCTCATGATCGGCGCGGACGACATGGTGTTTCCGCGCATCAACCGGCTGTCCTACCAGGTCTTCCTGCTGAGTGTGCTCGTCGTGCTGGCCTCGCTGTTCGTGCCGGGCGGCGGCTTCGGGGGAGCGTGGACGTCCTATCCGCCGCTGTCGGCGAACTCCGCCTACAACCTCACGCGGCTGGGCGCCAGCATGTGGCTGACCGCGGTGGCGCTGGAGTTCGTGGCGTTCCTCCTGGGCGGGATCAACTTCATCACGACGCTCATGAACTCGCGGGCTCCGGGGATGAAGGCCTACGACATCCCCATGACCCCATGGATGATCGTCATCGCGAGCATCGTGTTCATGCTCTCGGTCGGGCCGCTGATCGCCGGCGCGATCATGCTCCTGTTCGACCAGAACCTGGGCACCGGCTTCTTCGACCCGAATCGCGGCGGCGACCCGATCCTCTGGCAGCACCTGTTCTGGTTCTTCGGCCACCCCGAGGTCTACGTCGTGCTCTTCCCGGCGATCGGGATGGTGATCGACATCATCGCCACTTTCGCGCGCAAGAAGCTGTTCGGCTACAAGATCATCCTGTACACGGCGGTGGCCACGGCCGTCCTGAGCTTCTTCGTGTGGGCCCACCACCAGTTCATCGCGGGGATCGACCCGCGCATGGCGAACATCTTCACCGTGACGACCCTGCTCATCTCGGTCCCCATCGCCGAGATGCTGTTCGTGAGTATCGCCACGCTGTATGGGGGCTCGATCCACCTCACCACGCCGATGCTGTGGGCGCTGGCGTTCATCGGCGAGTTCCTGATCGGAGGTGTCACGGGGATCTTCCTCGGCGCCAGCGGCGCCGACGTCTACCTGCACGACACCTACTTCGTGCTGGCGCACTTCCACTACACGTTCTTCCCCATCGCGATCATAGGGACCTTCGCGGCCTTCACATACTGGTTCCCGAAGATGTTCGGGAAGATGATGGACGACCGCCTCGGCAAGATCCACTTCTGGGGCACGGTCATCCCCTTCAACGTCATTTTCATCCCGCTCTTCGTTCTGGGCCTCGGCGGTCAGCACCGCCGCATCTACAACTTCCAGAACTTCCCCGAGCTGCAGCACATGCAGCCGCTGCGCATCCTCGCGACCGGGGCGCTGATCGTGATGCTCTTCTTCCAGATCTTCTTCTTCTGGAACGTGATCAAGAGCTGGATCAGCGGGCCGAAAGCGCCGAAGAACCCCTGGAAGGCGAACACGCTAGAGTGGACGGCCGACTCACCGCCGCCGCACGGCAACTGGCCACCGGACCAGCTGCCGAAGGTCTACCGTGGGCCCTACGAGTACGGGCACCCGGACGCGCCCGAAGGGATGGACTACTGGCCGCAGAACCTGCCTCCCCAGAACCAGCCTGCTCGAGGGTAACGCACCGTGCAGAAGCCCATCGCAACGACGCGTAGCGCCACCGGGATTCCCACCGGCCGTCTGGCCGTCTGGTGGGTCCTGGCCTCCGAGGTCGTCATCTTCGGCGGTCTGCTCGCCTCCTACGTCATGCACCGACTCGGGCACCCGGAGTGGGCGAACGCCGCCGCGGGCACCAACACGTGGATCGGTGCGTTCAACACCTTCGTGCTGCTCAGCTCGAGCTTCACGGCGGTGCTGGCCCACCAGGCGGCCGAGCACGGGGACGGAAAGCAGGCGGCCCGCTACCTGTTCATGACCATCGGGGGGGCGGCCACGTTCATCCTGGTCAAGAGCGCCGAGTGGACCCACGAGATCCGTGAGGGGTTCACCATTACGGCCAACGGGTTCTGGTCGTTCTACTACACGGCAGCGGGCCTGCACGCCATGCACGTCATCGCCGGAGCGATCGTGATGGCGTTCGTGGCGCGTGACGCCGCTCGTGGCAGAGAGCTCCAGCGGGTGGAGTTGATCGGCATCTACTGGCATTTCGTCGACGTTGTCTGGATCTTCCTGTTCCCCCTGCTCTACATCGCGAAATAGGCGTTCAGCCGAGTAGAAATCGACATGTCCGAGCAACATCATCATCCGAACTACAAGAAGATCTACATCACGCTGGTGATCCTCCTTGCCATCAGCGTGGCCGGCCCGCACCTGGGCATCGTCTGGCTCACGCTGATCACCGCGTTCGGGATCGCGCTGGTCAAGGCGAACCTGGTCGTGCAGAACTTCATGCATCTGAGGTGGGAGAAGCGGATCATGAAGTGGATGCTGGCCACCTCGCTTATCCTGATGTTCCTCTTCTTCGCGGGCGTCTCGCCCGACGTGATGCACCACACCGGCCACCAGTGGGTCAACCAGGCCGCGCTGGCCGCGACGGCCCGGGGCATCGAGCCGCTGCACGAGGCCGAGGTCGCGGAGGCCGCTGCGGCGGAGGCCCCGGCGGCCACCACGGAGACGGCGGCGGCGCCCGCGCAGCAGGCATTCGACGCCAAGGGTCAATTCCAGACCGTGTGCGCCACGTGCCACGGGACGACGGGTGAAGGCAACGGCCCCGGGGCCGCGGCCCTGGACCCGAAGCCGGCGAACTTCACCGATCCTGCGTTCTGGAAGGACAAGACGGACGACGTGCTCATCAAGGCGATCCGGGAAGGCGGCGCGTCCGTCGGCAAGTCGCCGCTCATGCCGGCGTGGGGCGCGCTCTACGACCAGGCGAAGGCGGAGGCGCTGCTGGCGTACATCAAGACCCTGAAGAAGGGGTAGGCGGAACGTTGTCCACGGGAAGCGTGGTCCTGTCGCTGGACGCCCACCGGGAGCCCCGACGCCCGCGTCGGCTGGTGTCCTCCGGCGTCCTCGGGATGATGCTGTTCATCTTCACGGAGGCGATGCTCTTCGCGGGGATGATCTCGGCGCACGCGATCGTCAAGTCGCGGGCGGCCGGACAGATGTGGCCACCGTTCGGACAGCCACGCCTTCCCGTGGAGTCCACGGCGCTGAACACCGCGGCGCTCCTGGCGAGCGGGCTGCTCCTCGTCCTGGCGCACCTCGCCTACCGCCGGCACCCGTCGCGGGCGCTGGTACCGATGGCGCTCGCCGTGCTGCTCGGGATGTTCTTCGTCGTGTTCCAGGGCGTCGAGTGGGTGGCGCTCCTCGACGATGGGCTCACGATGCAGTCGAGTGCGTACGGCGGCTTCTTCTACCTCATCGTCGGGACGCACGCGCTGCACGCCGTGGCCGCGATCCTCGCTCTCGCGTGGGCGTGGTTCCGGCTGCGGAGACAGCAGCTCACCGCGACCGAGTTCGCCACCGTGCAGGCCTTCTGGTACTTCGTGGTCCTGGTGTGGCCCGTGCTCTATGTGAAGGTGTACTTATGATGAGCCGACGCTGGATCCCCGTTCTCGTCCTCCTCCTCCTCGTCGTGGTGCCGGACGTGGCACATGCCTGTCCGGTGTGCTTCGATCCGCGGGAGGAGAATCGGGCCGCGTACCTCGCGACGACGGCGTTCATGAGCCTCTTCCCCCTGGGGGTGGTCGGGGGCTTTGGCATGTGGCTGCGGCGACGCGCTCGCGAGCTGAGGGGCCTGCCCCCCGAAGACGAGACGGACACGCCGGAGGAGTGAGCCCCCGCAGGGCCGTCGCCGACGATGGTCCAACACAGTCGCGATCCGCTCTCCGGAGAGGAGAGGACGCGGCGCCGCTTCACGGAGGCGCCCGCCCGGAGCGGGCCGCGCGACGTGGACGCCGTGGGACGAAGCGTCCGCACGATCGCTCTTCTGGGCAGCCTGCCAGGGCTCGTCCTCGGCTCCATGCTGGGCTACTTCCTGACCCACCAGGGCGCCCCGGTATGGCTGGCTGTCCTGTGCGCCCTGGCGGGTGCCACGGCCGTGCCCGTAGGCACGCTCTTCCTGACGGGCCGCGCCGGGGCCGCGGCGTCGAAGCTCCACGCTCCGTCGGGCCGCACCACGCCGCCCAAGAAGGAGTACTCCTACGCGGAGTCCCTGGTGGCTCGCGGGGAGCATGAGGAGGCGGTGACGGCGTTCGAGCTCGCCGTGGCCCAGGACGCCGCCGACCCGACGCCCTACCTGCGCGTCGCCCGCATCTACCGCGACCACCTGGACCGTCCCGTCGACGCGGCGCGCTGGTTCCGGCGGGCGCTCGGCGAGTCCGCCATGCCGTCCGGCCTGGCGATCCTCGCGCGCAGGGAGCTGGTGGAGCTGTACGTGCACCGGATGGGGGAGCCGGCCCGGGCGGCGCCCGAGCTCGCGCGCATGGCGGAGGAGCTGGCGGGCACGCCCGACGGAGCGTGGGCGGCGCGGGAGCTGGAGGACGTGAAGGCCAGGGTGGCGGCGGAGCGAGAGGGCGGTTGAGCCGCACCCTCAGGGGGACGTCACCGGCGTCTCCAGCGGAGGTGCTCCCAGATACCACGACGCCACACGGACGTCGAGACGGTGGTTGATGCGCACCCCGGCGATGCCGCCGGTGTCGATGGTGGAGGCCGGTACCGTGTGCACGACGGTGCCGTTCACGAGGAAGCGGATCTCTTCGCCTTCCCTCAGGATCCCGAGGACGTTCACGGGCTCGTCGCCGTGCGCACGCACACCCTGGACCGCGTCGGAGGTCGTCCAGTCCGCGATCGTGGCGGTGCTGTCGCCCTCGAGCTGCCCGACGAGGAACTCCCCCGTAGGGCGCACGATGAGGTACGTGGACCGGGGGGCGGGGCCGTCCAGGTCCCGACCTCCCACGAAGATCCCGTAGGCCTCGCGGTACCCGGGCGGCGCGCCGGACAACGTGAAGGTCGCCTCGGCCAGGAAATCTCCCCGGTCCACCACGTCCTCCGGCCGCCATGCGACGCCGGCCGGCCCGGTCATGATGTGGACGACGTCACCCTCGAGCGTCAGCTCGAACTGTCCAGGATCTCCGCGGATCGTGTCGACCGCGGCCTCGTACCCCCCCGGGAGGGGGTGCTCCTCCGCGACGGGCGGAGCATCACGATGCTCGGTGCAGCCGACCGCCAGGAGCGCCCCCAGGAACGCGAGGCGCGGGCCGACGATCACCCCACCCTCCGCCGCTTCCGCTTCATGAAGTCCATCATGATGTACTGGCCGAGCGTGAGTGTGCTGGTGAAGTACGCCTTGCCCCGCGCGATCTCGGTCACCTTCTGGACGAACTGCACCAGGTGCGGGTCACGGGCGAGCATGAAGGTGTTGATGAGGATGCCCGCCTTCCGGCACGCCGCGACCTCGTGGAAGGTGCGCTTCAGGATGTGGGCGTCGAGGCCACCGGAATTCGTGTAGACCCGGCCGTCGGGGAGAGTGATGGCGCTCGGCTTCCCGTCCGTGATCATGATGATCTGCATCATGTCCTTCTTCTGGGAGCCGAGGATCCGGCGGGCGATCTCCAGCCCTTCCGCCGTGTTCGTGTGGTACGGACCGACCTGGGCCTTGGCCAGCTGCGAGAGCGGGATCTCGGTCGCCCGGTCGCCGAAGGTGACGACACGGAGGGAGTCACCGGGGAACTGCGTCCGAATGAGGTGCGAGAGCGCGAGCGCGACGCGTTTGGCCGGCGTGAACCGGTCCTCCCCGTAGAGAATCATCGAGTGGCTGATGTCGAGCATCAGCACGGTGGCGCACGAGGAGCGGTATTCCGCCTGGTGCACCATCAGGTCGCCGTAGTCGAGATCCAGCGGAACCTTGAGCCCCTGGCGCTCGATCGCGTTCTTCAGCGTCGCCGCGATGTCCAGGTTGAGGGTGTCGCCGAACTCGTACGGCTTCGAGGCGGCCTCGGCCTCGACACCCGTGGCGAGCTGGGGCGTGTCGTGCACGCCGAAGTCGGCCTTCCCCATCGCGCCCAGCAGTCCACGCAGCGCCCGATAGCCGAGGAAGTCCATCCCCTTCTGCGTGAGGTTGAACTCGACCTTCTGGGCCGCTTCCTTCGCCTCGTCCACCTTGCCCTGACCGGTGACGTCGTAGGTCTGGCCGGGAAGGGACGGCTCGCCGCCCTCCAGGGAGATGTAGCCCTCCTCGACCATCTTCTGCACCAGCTGGTCGAGGAGCTCGGCGATCTCCCGCCGCACCTCCTCGTCCCCCTCGCCTTCTCCGCGCAGCTCCGCGATCATCTCGGGCGTGAGCTGGCCGCTCTCCAGGAGCGCCCGCAGGAGGGCCTCCTTCAGCGAGTCGGTGGAATTGGGTTCGTCGAGGCCCGACCAGCCCCAGTAGGGGTGGAAGTTCGGCCCTCCGGCGAATCCCCCGTCCAGAAGGAAGTCCGAGAGGAGCTCCATGAGGGACTCGAGGTTCAGCGCGTCGAGCCAGCGACCCTTGTACTTGCTGTAGGTGGTGAAGCGCATGGGGCAGCCTACGTCCGAGAAAGCGTCGACGCCATGAGCCGATCCGGGGCGCCGGACCTGCCCGCCCTGCCTCCCGGCGTCGTGGAGGCCGTTCGCCGAGCCCTGCTCGATCACTACGACCGGGCCCGCCGCGACCTGCCGTGGCGGCACGAGAGTGACCCGTATCGTATCTGGGTCTCCGAGGTCATGCTGCAGCAGACCCGGGTGGAGACGGTCATCCCGTATTACAGGCGCTGGTTGGAGCTGTTCCCCGACGTCGAGGCGCTGGCCGAGGCCACACGGGACGAAGTGCTCCTGGCCTGGCAGGGTCTGGGCTACTACCGGCGGGCGGCGCGCCTGCACGAAGGAGCGCGCGTCGTGCGCGAGCGCCACGCCGGCGAGCTCCCCGACACGTACGAGGCGCTGCGCGGTCTCCCGGGCGTCGGCGAATACACGGCGGGAGCCGTGGCGAGCATCGCGTTCGGCCGGGCCGTGCCGGCGGTGGACGGAAACGTGAAGCGCGTGCTCGCCCGGCTCTTCGACGAGGCCGCGCCCACGGCCGTCTGGCTCCGGGGAGTGGCCGCCGATCTCGTCGATCCGGGGCGTCCCGGCGACTGGAACCAGGCGCTCATGGAGCTGGGGGCGACCGTGTGCACGCCCAGGGCGCCGGTCTGCGCGGCCTGTGCGGTGGCGCCGTGGTGTGCGGCGAGGCGGGCCGGCACGCAGGAGGAGCGGCCGACTCGGGTCCGCCACCGGGCGGTGCCGGTGGCTTCGCTCGCCGTGGCGGTTGTCGTGGACGACCGCGATCGGGTGCTCCTGGTGCGGCGCCCCGAGGGTGGGCTGCTCGGAGGACTGTGGTCGTTCCCCGAGGCACCGCTGGACGGCGACGGCGATCCCGGGGGTGAGGTGGTGGGAGGCGTCCCGACGACCGAGGCGTCGCGGAGGGCAGCCCGCGAGGCGGGGGCGACCCTCGTGGGCGGAGTCTCCCCGCGGCCGCTCCCCGTCGTGCGCCACCGCTTCACGCACCTCGACGCCCGCTATCACCCGGTGCTCCTGGCGGGGAGGGGCGCCGACCACGAGAATCGCCGTTGGGTTCCGCTGGCGCGTCGAGAGCACCTCGCGCTTCCGGTGGCCCAGGAGAAGATCGCGAGGGCGGCGGCCGCTGTCCTCGACGGTCGCTGATCGGCGACGGACACGAGAAACGGAGCGCCTCCATGCGCATCTCGGATACGACCTGGATGCAGGTCGAGCACTACCTGGAGAACGACGACCGCTGCGTGCTTCCCCTGGGGAGCACGGAGCAGCACGCGTACCTGAGCCTGGCCGTGGACGCGATCCTCTCGGAGCGGGTGGCGGCCGACGCGGCCGAGCCTCTGGGGGTCCCCGTCTTCCCGGTGGTTTCGTATGGCCTGACGCCCTACTTCATGGCCTTTCCCGGCACCGTCACGCTCACGCCAGGGACGTACGAGCGCGTCCTGTCCGAGATCCTGGGCAGCCTGCGCGGGCACGGCTTCCGTCGGATCCTCGTCGTGAACGGTCACGGCGGGAACTCCGGGGCACGTCCGGCGGCCGAGGCCTGGGCCGCGGGACACGACGCCCGCGTGCTGTGGCACGACTGGTGGAAGGCGCCGCGCACGATGGCCGCGGTGAAGGCCATCGACCAGGCGGCGTCGCACGCCTCGTGGATGGAGGGATTCCCCTGGACGCGTGTGGCAGGCGTGGAGGTGCCGTCGGGCCACAAGGCGTCGGTGGACCTGAGCGGGCGCGAGGGTCTCTCTCCCGAGGCGTTCCGCGAGCGGCTCGGCGACGGGTCCTTCGGCGGCTGGTACGAGCGACCCGACGAGGAGCTGCTGGCGATCTGGGAGATCGGTGTACGGGAGACACGCGAGCAGCTCGAAGGAGGGTGGGCATCGTGAACATCACGTTCGAGAACCGGGTGGTCATGGTCACGGGCGCCGCCCACGGCTTCGGGCGGGCGATGGCGGGCGCGTTCGCGGCGCGGGGAGCCCGGGTGTTCGCCTGCGACCTGGATGCGGCCGAGCTCGCCGAGACGGCGGACCTGGTGGGCGAGGCGTGCACGGTGTCGGTGGTGGACGTAACGAACCGGGACTCGGTGCAGGCCTGGGCGGAGGAGGCGCTGGACGCCGCCGGGCGCATCGACGTGCTCGTCAACAACGCGGGGGGCGTGCTCGGGCAGGTGGGTCGGCCCATCGAGGAGATCTCCCCGGCGGACTGGCACCGTGTCGTGGCCGTCAACATGGGGGGCGCGTTCTGGTGCTCCCAGGCGGTGGCCCCGGCCATGAAGGCTGCCAGCTACGGTCGGATCGTGAACATCTCGTCGGGCGCGGGGCTGAGCGTGAGCCTCACCGGCATCCAGGCGTACGCGTCCGCCAAGGCCGGGCAGATCGGGCTGACCCGGCAGCTCGCCCACGAGCTCGGGCCCTGGGGTATCACCGTGAACAACGTCGCTCCCGGGTTCGTCCGCTCGAACCCGAGCACCGAGCGGCAGTGGGAGTCCTACGGGCCGGAGGGCCAGCAGGCGCTGGTCGAGCGCATCGCGCTGAAGCGGCTCGGCACCCCGGCCGACATCGTCCATGCGGTGCTGTTCTTCGCGTCGGACTTCGCGGGGTGGGTCACGGGCCAGGTGCTCGCGGTGGACGGGGGGAAGACGCGGTAGGGGTGTGTGGAGGGCCGCCGATGATCGTCCATCTCGTGGACGGCACGTACGAGCTGTTCCGCCATTTCTATGGCCTGCGCCGCTTCGCGAAAGGCGGGGACCCGCCGTTCGGCGCCGTCGCCGGCGTGCTGCGCACCGTGCTGCAGATGGTGGAGGAGGGCGCCACCCATGTGGGCGTAGCCACCGACCACGTCGTCGAGTCGTTCCGCAACGACCTGTGGCCGGGCTACAAGACGGGGGAAGGCGTCGAGCCGGTGCTGGCCGCGCAGTTCCATCCCCTGGAGGAAGGGCTGGAGGCCATGGGCGTGGCGATGTGGCCCATGGTGGAGCTGGAGGCCGACGACGGCCTGGCCTCCGCCGCCCGACTCGCGGAAGCGGACGACCGGGTGGAGAAGGTCTGCATCTGGACGCCCGACAAGGACCTGGCGCAGTGCGTGCGGGGGGAGCGGGTGGTCCAGGTGGACCGGCGCGGGAAGAAGGTCCGCGACGAGGAGGGGGTGCGGGAGAAGTTCGGCGTGGTGCCGGTGCTCATCCCCGACTACCTGGCGTTGGTAGGCGATGCGGCCGACGGGTTCCCGGGAATCGCCGGAATCGGTGCGGTGACGGCGGCGCGGCTCCTGAACCGGCACGGCGCCATCGAGGACTTCCCCGACTCCGTCCTCGGCGAGGACCGCGAGCAGGCGCTCCTGTTCAAAGACCTGGCGACGCTGCGGACCGACGCGCCCCTTTTCGGGGACGTCGCCGAGCTGCGTTGGCGGGGACCGACGGCCGACTTCGCGGGGTTCGCGGACCGGATCGGCGAGCCTCGACTGTCCGAGCGGGCCCGGAAGGCGCAGCGCGAGGGCTGACCCTCGGGGGTGCTCCGCCGGCTGGAGGATCAGGACCGGTTCGCCGGCCGGCGCGCCGCGGCCATGAGCGACGATCCCAGCGGCATCGCGGACCAGCCGAGTACGGCCTCCTCCACGCGCGACATGGCGTACATGGTGGCGTTGAGGGGCGGCGGCGGCACCTCCGGCGGCCTCGGCTCCGGTCGGCGCACCGCCTCCAGCGCGCGCTGCACGACTTTGGCCGGATGCACCCAGCGGAAGAAGTAGCGGGAGCGCTCGACCGTCAGGTGGGGGGACAGCAGCCCGATGAGCTCGCCACGCGTGTACCGGGTCACGTGTCGGTTCAGGTCGTCGTGGGTGGTCCACAGCGACCTGAACGCGGGCACCGTGACGAGCACGACCCCCCCGGGCTCGAGGAGCGAGGCGGCGTGCGCCACCGCGCCGGCCGCGTCGTCCATGTGCTCGAGGACGTCGAGGAAGAGCATCAGGTCGTAGCGGTGGCCGGGTCGGAACGAGGCGTCGAAGGGGCGCACGTGGATCCGTCCCGAGGCGCGCTCCTTGTCGGTGACGAGGGCGGCGTCCGGCTCGACCCCCTCGACGGACGCGGCGTATCCGCCCAGGCGCCCGAACAGGAGCCCGTCGCCGCACCCCACGTCGAGGGCGCGCCGCCATCCGCCGGCGGGACGCAGCCTGTCCATCTCGCGGAGGACGACGGCCTCGCGTGCGCGCCACCACCAGTGGCGCTCGTACAGGTCCCGATAGCGGGCCGCGTAGGCGGGGTCCATCAGCGGAGGTGGGTGGGACGTCGGCGCGTCATCCCTCCGTCCTCCCGTCGCCGCGCACTACGCGGTCCACCACATACAGCGGGCGGGCCTTCACCTCCTGGTAGATGCGGCCGACATACTCGCCGATGATCCCCAGGAAGAAGAGAAGAACCCCCGAGACGAACGTCACCACCACGATCAGCGCGGTGAAGCCCTGGGGCGTGCGGCCCTGGACCACCTTGACCCAGACCGCGTACAGCGCGAACAGCACGGTGAGGAGGACCGCGCCCGCGCCCAGGAACGCCGCGGCGCGGATGGGGACGATCGAGAAGGAGAAGATCCCGTCCAGCCCGAGCTCCACCAGGCGGCCGAAGGAGTACTTCGAGGCGCCGGCGTGCCGTCCGGCGCGCTCGACCGGGAGCGCGAGCTGACGGAAACCCGCCCAGGCGCGCAGCCCCCTCAGGTAGCGGTGTCGCTCCGGTGCGCGGCGGACTTCGTCCACGACGCGGCGTGACAGGAGCGAGAAATCCCCCGCGTCGAGGGGGAGCGCGGGGCTCGCCATCCACGCCAGCAGCCGGTAGTAGGCCCAGTAGCAGAAGCGCAGCCACAGCGGCTCCTTGCGACGCTCGCGCTTGGCGTAGACGACGTCGTAGCCCTCCATGTGCGCGGCCAGGAAGCGGGGGATCTCCTCCGGCGGATCCTGGAGGTCGCCGTCGAGGAGGACGACCACGTCGCCGGAGGAGTGGTCGAGGGCGGCGGACAACGCGGGCTGGTGGCCGAAATTGCGGGACAACGACACCGCGACGACACGCGGGTCGGACGTCGCGGCCTCCTCCATGAGCGCCCGCGTGCGATCGGAGCTGCCGTCGTCGACCAGCACGATCTCGTGCGGGCCTCCCGGGAGCCCGTCGAGGACGGCGCCCACCCGCCGAAGCAGCTCCGCGAAGCTCTCCTCCTCGTTGAAGAGTGGGACCGCGACGGAAACGCGGGGCTCGCTCACGAGCCGCTCCCGGGCCCGCGCGCGCGCCAGGGTCGGCCACGGAAGTAGACCATCTTCCAGAGTGCCACGCCGGCCACTCCGAGGTCGTACGGCTGGACCAGATCGGCCTCGAAGTGTCGCCCCAGCAGCTCCTTCCAGGCGCCGAGCGGCCGCGGATGGTCGCCCCGATCCATGCGCGCGAGCAAGCGCGCCGGAAATGCATGGGGCGGAAGCACCAGGTCGAGCACGTGGACCCTCCCGTCGTCGGTGAGCAGCGTCGCCAGGTGACCGAGAATCCGGTCACAGCCCTCGTCGTCGATGTGGTGGAAGAGGCTGTTCACGAGAATGAAGTCGAACGCCTCGCCGCGCACCTCGTGACGCGTGACGTCGGCGACCTCGAAGCGCATCCCGTAACGGGCCCGGGCGCGCTCGACGTAGGCCGGATTGATGTCGAGCCCCAGGTAGTCCATCCCACGGAAGTGAGGGGCGTTCGTACCCGGCCCGCATCCGACGTCGAGCACGCGGCGCGCCGACGACAGGTCGTTGTGGCGCTTGATGGGCGCCAGCTTCCGCTCCCGGAACGGCGCCTGCCAGGCGCGATAGACCCACGGGATCTCGAAGAGGGGTGCCCAGGGCTTCGGCATGTTCGGCAAGGTCGGGCGCTCGGGCCGCGGGCGCCAGTCGCCGCGCGGCGCGCCGGAACTGCCTTCAGTCCAGAGTGGCGGAGCGCTGGAGGTCTACGACCCATGCGGGCGTCTCGGACAGATACGCCGCCACCATGCCGACCCGCTTGAAGTAGTAGCGCGCGTTCAGCCCCTGGAAGAGCCCGGTGGCCGCGATCGCGCAGCCGTACAGCACCAGGCTGAGCTGCCGGATCAGGTCGGCCCCGACGCCGGCCAGGTCCTGGAGCTGCTGCATCTCGGGGTCGGGAGGCGCCGTCTGGACGCGATACATGCTCCACAGGCAATAGGCCACGATCAGCCCCATGAAGCCGAGCTGGTTGCGGCCGAGGAGGCGAGCGCCCGCCGGCTCGAAGCGCCGCAGCATCGCCCGTCCGCGGAATTCGTTCCGGGCGACCGCGGCCATCCCGGCACCGAGCGCGAGCACAGCCGGGTTCCCGAACCCGAACAGGATCGTGACGACCGCGAACGCGCCGATGGTCCACGCGTTGAAGGCGGCGACCTTCGTGGCCGAGAGGATCTTGCGAGCGCGTGTGCGCGCCTCATCCAGCGTCCGGTGCTGCTCGGGCGAGAGCGTGGGGTCGGAGCTCAAGGGCCTTTCCATCCCTCCTCAACAGGTCGGGGGACACTTGGAGCGCTCCCGGACCCGTCGTGCCGCTATGCGTTCGCGCCGCCCCCGAAGGGATCGAAGCCCTTGTAGCCCTTCCCCTGCGACGGTCCCTCGTGCCGCGCGCGGGTGTAGCCGCCGGACGAGCTGCGGCTGATCCGCTTCTGGGCGACCAGCGCCTCGAGAGTAAGCTCGCAGGCGGCGGCGCGCACGCCGTCACCCGACTCCCTCGGCGCGAGCCCGAGGTTCTCGACCAGCTCCAGGAGGCCGGGCACGGTCTGGAAGCCCCGTACCGAAGCATCCGCTGTGGCGTCCTCGCCGACCTGCAGCGCCCCACCGGACTCGAAGTACTCGACGATGTCGTCCACGTCCGCCCCACCGGCGCGTGCCGAGAAGCACTGGGAGGCGGCGCCCTGGATCAGCTCGCGCGCGATGCGGTCGTGGCCGTGTAGCTCGCCCTCGTACTCGAGCTCCATCTTGCCCGTAATGGCCGGCAGCGCCTGGTAGATGTCCGCGATGCGCGGCACCACGCGATCCTCGCCGTTGCGCAGCGCCCTGCGCTCGGCGTTGGACACGATCGTCTCCATGACCGTGATCGGCATGCGCTGGCTCACGCCGGAGCGGTGGTCCACCCGCTTGTCCGCCCGGGCGAGGAAGGCGATCAGCTCGACGGTCTCCTGGACGAAGTCCGGCACCTCGATGCTCGCACCGGCCCGATCCACCCACGCCTCCTGGCGCGTGATGTCCATCCCGACCTCGACCACCTCGGGATAGTGGGTGCGGATCTCGGCGCCGATGCGGTCCTTGAGGGGGGTGATGATCTTGCCGCGCGCCGTGTAGTCCTCGGGGTTCGCCGTGAACACCATCATCAGGTCCAGCGCCAGGCGGATCGGATAGCCCTTCACCTGGACGTCACCCTCCTGGAGGATGTTGAACAGACCCACCTGGATCTTGCCCGCCAGGTCCGGGAGCTCGTTGATGGCGAAGATTCCGCGGTTCGCGCGTGGGAGCAGCCCGAAGTGGATCGTCAGCTCGTCGGCCAGGATGTGGCCGCCGCGGGCAGCCTTGATGGGGTCGACGTCGCCGATCATGTCCGCGATGGTGACGTCGGGCGTGGCGAGCTTCTCCACGTAACGATGGTCCCGGTCCACCCACTCGACGGGCGCGTCGTCGCCCTGCTCGGCGAGGAGCTGACGGGCGTACTTGGAGATGGGCCGGAGGGGGTCGTCGTTCACCTCGCTCCCGGCCAGGATCGGCGTCTCCCGGTCCAAGAGCTCGACGAGCTGGCGCAGGATGCGGCTCTTGGCCTGGCCGCGCAGACCGAGGAGGATGAAGTCGTGCTGCGCCAGGACGGCGTTCACGATCTGGGGGATGACCGTATCGTCGTAGCCCTGCACGCCGGGGAAGAGCCCCTCGCCCTCCTGCAGCTTGCAGACGAGGTTGCTGCGCATCTCCTGCTTGACCGTGCGGGGCCGGTATCCCGAAGCCTTGAGCTCGCCGACGGTGCGGGGGCGAGACTCCGCCATGGGTCCTCCTGTTCGCGGGTGGGTCGCGGGAGAAGGTCCTACTCCCGGGCCTCGGCGCGGTTCCGGGAAGCGGGGGCGCTCGGCGGGGTGCGAAGACGGGCCGTCGAGCCGTGCGAGTGCCCGTCGATTTGGCTAGTGTTGGCGCATGAATACGCCAGAGATCATCCGCATCGCGGTCGCGATCTACCTGCTCGGCGCGATCGCCCTCTTCTTCAAGCTGGTGGCCGACAAGGTGGCGTTCGTGCGCGGGGGCCGACCCGAGCCGCGCAGCGACCAGATCGGCCGCCGCATCGGACTCTTCTTCACGGAGGTGATCGGCCAGACCCGGGTACGCGAGCGGCTCGCCGCGGGGTGGGCGCACGCCTTCGTGTTCTGGGGCTTCCTGGCCTTCGTGATCTCCACGCTCGACCTCCTCGTGCGGCTCTCGGTGGGAGGCGAGGGGTTCCTGCTGGGGCCGCTCGGCTGGATCTCGGGTGTGGTGGACGTCTTCGCCTTCCTGATCCTGGCCGGGGTCCTCTTTCTGGGTATTCGCCGCTACGTCTTCCGGCCTCCGTTCCTCACGTACTACAGCGCGGAGTCGGCGATCGTGCTGGTGGTGATCGGCCTGATTGCGGCGACGCACCTGGGCGAGCGCTACCTCACCGGGACGAGCAGCACCTACTTCGGCTACGCGCACCTGATGGTCGCGTTCTCCTTCCTCGCGTACGTGCCGACCTCCAAGCACTTCCACCTCCTCGGCGGCCCGGTCAACGCCGTCCTCCAGCAGCTCGAGGGCGAGCAGAAGATGGACTACATGGACCTCGAGCAGGAGCTCGACGAGTCCAAGGGGGAGGCCTACGGGTTCAACCGTCTCGCCCACTTCTCGTGGACGGATCGGCTGGATCTGATCACGTGCATCGAGTGCGGGCGCTGTCAGGAGGCGTGTCCCGCGTACGCGACCGGCAAGCTGCTGAACCCCCGCGACTTCATCGTCGACCTCAAGTACCACGCCAAGGGGAAGACGCCGCACGGAAAGCAGGCGGAGGTCGCGCGGGAGCGCTTCGCCCAGTCGGGCCAGAGCGTCGAGGGCGTGCCGATCGAGCGGCAGCCGCTCATCGACCACGTGATCGCGCAGGAGACGCTCTGGCAGTGCACGTCGTGCATGGCGTGCGTGCAGGCTTGTCCGGTGAACATCGACCACCTGTCGATGCTCCTGAACATGCGTCGCTACCAGGTGCTCGACGCCGGCGACATCGAGCCCGCCTACCAGCGCGTCTTCCAGAACATGGAGCGCTCGGGTGACCCGTGGGGCTACGGAGAGCACCGCAAGACCGAGACGGTGGAGAAGCTCGGCGACGTGCCGATCGCCAGGCCGGGGGACGAGTTCGAGCTGCTCTTCTGGGTCGGCTGCTGGGGGCTGTACGACGATCGCTCGGTGGAGACCACCCGCGCCACGCTCAAGGTGCTCGACCACTTCGGTGTGGACTACCGCATCCTGGGCGACACCGAGGTGTGCTGCGGCGAGAACTACCGCCGCATGGGCAACGAGCTCCAGTTCCAGATGAACGCCCAGACGAACCTGGAGCTGTTCGGGAGCGTGAAGTTCGAGCGCCTGATGGTCACCAACCCGCACTGCCATCAGGTCTTCGGCAAGGACTACAAGGACTTCGTCCCCGGGGATTGGGACGGCCTGCCCTTCACCGTGGTGAGCGTGGAGGAGGAGGTCGCGCGCCTGGTGCGCTGGCACGGACTGCCCGCCAGGCCCGACCTGGGTCGCGTCGCCTACCACGACTCCTGCTTCTACGGCCGCTACAACGGCATCTACGAGGAGCAGCGCGCGCTGGTCCAGGCCGGCGGCGGCAAGCTCGTGGAGCTGGAGCGCAACCGCGAGCACTCGTTCTGCTGCGGCGCGGGCGGGGGGAACTTCTGGCGCGAGGAGCAGGAGCCGCGCGTGTCGTGGAACCGGGCCGCCGAGATCATGGAGGCAGACGCCCCCACCCTGGCGGTCTCGTGTCCCTTCTGCATGGCGATGCTCGAGGACGGGCTCAAGGCCCAGGAGGGCTACGAGGAGCGGCCGGTAGCCGTGCGGCACGTGGTCGAGCTCGTGGCGGACGCGATCCCCGGAGGGAGCGAGCTGGAGCGGGTGGCAGTCGGAGAGCGGGCGGCTCCGTGACTCGGCGCACGGAAAACGCATAGCGGGGCGTTGCTCCCACGGGGGAGGCTTCGGTAAGCTTCCGGCATGAGTTCAACGGAACCGCTTGGAAGCCCGATCGTGGTGTGGGGGGCGGGAGCCATGGGTGGCTCCATCGGCGCCTGGCTGCAGCGCGCGGGACACGCGATGCTGCTCGTCGACCAGGACGAGACCCACGTACGCGCGATCTCCGCGAACGGGCTGAAGATCACGGGCCCGGTGGACGAGTTCGTGGCACGGGTTCACGCCGTCACGCCCGACCAGGTGCAGGGCCCCATCCGCACCGTGCTGCTCGCCGTCAAAGCCCATCACACCGGACCGGCGCTGGACGGGATCGCGCCCGTCCTCGCCGACGACGGCTTCGTCGTGTCCGTTCAGAACGGCCTGAACGAACGGCTGATCGCGCACCGCATCGGCACCCACCGCACGGTGGGCTGTTTCGTCAACTTCGGCGCCGACGTGATGGAGCCCGGTGTGATCCAGCGCGGCAATCGGGGTGCGGTCGTGGTGGGCGAGCTGGACGGGGCCCTCACCTGGCGGATCGAGAAGGTGCACGCGCTGTTCAAGGAGTTCGAGCCCGACGCGGTGCTCACGGACAACATCTGGGGCTACCTGTGGGGCAAGCTCGCGTACGGCGCCATCCTCTTCGCCACTGCGCTTACCGATGCGTCCATCGCGGACGTCCTGGACGCGAAGGAGTACCGGCCGACCCTGATCGAGCTGGCGAGGGAGGTCATGCGGGTAGCGCTGGCGCGCGACATCCGTCTTGAAGGGTTCGACGGCTTCGATCCGTCGGCGTTCCACCCCGACGCACCGGACTCGGCGGCGGTGGATTCCCTCGACAGGCTCGTGTCGTTCAACCGCAGGTCCGCGAAGTCGCACAGCGGCGTGTGGCGGGACCTGGCGGTCCGGAAACGGAAGACCGAAGTGGACGCACAGATCGCCATCATCGCCCGCCTGGGCGCGGAGGATGGGGTTCCCACGCCGCTCGTCAGCCGGCTCGTCGAGCTGGTGCACGACATCGAAGCGGGAAGAAGGGAACAGGGGTGGGAGACGCTGAACGCGCTGCGAGGCTGACCACGGCGCGACGCGCTCCCTTCGCACCACCCGCGCCCGCCGGTCTCGAACACGATCCGGAGATCCGATGCCCGCGTACCTGATCGTCGATGTGCATGTGCACGACGCTGTCGCCTACGAGGAGTACAAGAAGGGGGTGGCCCCCCTCGCCGCGAAGCACGGGGGCGTCTACCTGGCACGCGGCGGCGCGACCGAGGTGCTCGAGGGCACCTGGAAGCCGTCCCGGCTCGTGCTCTTCCGCTTTCCCGACAGGGAGAGTATCCGGGCCTTCAACGACGACCCCGAATACCTGGACCTGAAGGCGCTGCGCCATCGCGTCGCCGACACGAACATCGTCGTGGTGGAGGGACTGTAGCCTTCGCGGAGCCCTCCCGCTCCCCTTTTTGATCCCATCCTCCCCGTTCTCCTGTCACCTCGTTTGAGAGCGTGACGGGCCGCGCCGGCCCCGATCCATCGTAGACCGATGCCTCGGGACCCGGGGCTGATCATGGGAGGATGACGATGACGCAGACGATGACCGAGCCCCGGAAGCGCGAGCCGATGAACGGGGTGGACGTGCCCACGCTGTTTACGACGATCGACGCCGTTGCCGGCCAGCGGGAGCTGGCCAAGTTCCGTTTCCGCGCCACCAACAAGTGGCAGTCCGGAACGCACAGCCGCAGCACCGTGGAGTCCTTCTACGGCGCGGGGGGCGAGCACCAGCACAAGCGCACCTTCGAGCTCGACGCGGACCATCCGCAGGTCCTGGTCGGGGCGGACAACGGACCGCTGCCGGTCGAGTACGTGCTGGTGGGCCTGGCGTCCTGCCTGACGAGCGGGATCGGCAACATCGCCTCCGCCCGCGGCGTGAAGCTGTACGAGGTGGAGTCGCGCATCGAGGGCGACATCGACATCCAGGGGATCCTGGGCCTCTCCGACGAGGTGCGGAACGGCTATCAGGGCATCCGGGTGGACTTCACGATCAAGGGCGACGCGCCGGAGGAGACGCTCCGCGAGATCGTCGAGCAGTCGCGGTCGCGCTCGGCCGTGTTCGACATCGTCTCGAACGGGGTCCCGGTCGAGATCACCGTCAACCAGAACGACGACTGAGGTGAGCCCGCGTGGCGCCGGTCGGCTCGAACCGGCCGGCGCCGGGCGGAACGGGGGAGGTGTGGGGACGATGCGGGTGCACACGGTGGTCATCGGAGGGGGACAGGCCGGGCTGGCTGTCAGCCACGAGCTGACCGAGCTGGGCGTGGAACACGTGGTCCTCGAGCGTGGCCGGATCGGGGAGCGCTGGCGGAGCGAGCGTTGGGATTCGCTCCACCTCCTCACGCCGCGTTGGATGGCGCGGCTTCCCGGCTGGTCGTATCACGGACCCGATCCGGACGGTTTCATGAGCCGCACCGAGGTGATCGGCTACCTGGAGCGATACGCGGCCTCCTTCCCCGCGCCGGTCGTGGCGGGCGTCACGGTGACGCGCGTGCAGCGTACGGGGGCCCTCTTCCAGGTGGAGACCGACCACGGGTCGTTCCGCGCGGATGCGGTGGTCGTCGCCACCGGGCAATGCGACCGTCCGCTCGTGCCGTCGGTCGCCAGCGGGCTCCACGGCGGCCTGACCCAGGTGGTCCCGACCGCCTACCGCAATCCGAGCGAGCTTCCGGACGGCGGCGTCCTCGTGGTTGGAGCTTCGGCCACCGGCATCCAGCTGGCCTACGAGATCCACGCTTCGGGGCGGCCGGTCACCCTCGCGGTGGGGCGACACTTCCGGCTGCCGCGACGCTACCGGGGGAAGGACATCTTCTGGTGGCTCGAAGGGATGGGCACTTTGGGCCGTTCGACGCGCGAGGTCCGCGACCTCGAGGCCGCTCGCGCGGAGCCGTCGCTCCAGCTGGTCGGCACGCCGGACCACCGGTCGCTCGACCTGGGGGTGCTCCGTGACGCGGGCGTGAGGCTCGCCGGACGGGTGGTCGACACCGCGGGGCAACGCGTGTTCTTCGCCGACGATCTGGCGGATACGATGCGCGCGGCCGAGGCCAAGTTGGACCGGCAGCTGCGACGGATCGACGCCTACATCCGCGAAGCGGGGCTGGACGACGTCTTGCCAGCGGGCCAGCCGATGCGCGCACTTTGTCCGCAGCCCGCGGACACCACGATCCACCTGCGGGACGCGGGGATCCGCACGGTGCTGTGGGCCACGGGTTATCGGCGCACCTACCCATGGCTGAAGGTGCCGGTCCTGGACCAGCGCAAAGAGATCCGCCACGACGGGGGGGTGACGCCGCAGGACGGCCTGTACGTGCTCGGCCTCAACTTCCTGCGCCGCCGGAAGTCGAGCTTCATCGACGGCGTCGGAGCCGACGCGCGCGCGGTCGCCGCGCACATCCATGCGCGGTCCACCGCCCGCAGGCGGGCCGTCGCATGACGGAAGCCACGCCGATCGCTTCCGCCTACGATGTGATCATCGCCGGTGCGCGCTGCGCCGGCGCGTCCACCGCCATGCTGCTGGCCCGCGGCGGCGCACGCGTGCTGGTCGTCGACCCGGCCCGCCGCGGGAGCGACACGCTGTCGACGCACGCCCTGATGCGGGGCGGCGCGCTGCAGCTGGCGCGCTGGGGCCTGCTGGAGCACATCGCCGCGGCGGGGACCCCGCCGGTCCGGACCACGACGTTCCACTACGGCGGGGAGGCCGTCGAGGTCGCGATCAAGCCGCGCGACGGCGTGGACGCACTCTTCGCGCCCCGCAGGACGCTGCTGGATCGCGTCCTGGTGGACGCGGCGGACGCGGCGGGGGCCCACGTCGTGCACGGCATGGCCGTGACGGAGCTCCTGCGCGAAGGGTCCGGCCGGGTGTGCGGGGCCGTCGTCGCGGACGCGAAGGGACGGCGGGTGGAGGTCCGAGCGGACGTCGTCGTCGGGGCGGATGGCCTGCACTCGCGCGTCGCGCGCCTCGGCGGTGCGGAGATCGAGCACGCGGGACGGAACGCGGCGGCGTGCATCTACGCGCACTGGCCGGATCTGGACGTGGACGGCTACCATTGGCACTACCAGCCCGGCGCCGCGGCCGGCGTGATCCCGACCAACGGCGGCGAGACGTGCGTGTTCGTCGGCCTGCCCGCGGAGCGCTTCCACGCGGAGCGTTCGAGGGGGCTGGAGCTTCTCTACGGCCGCGTGCTGCGGCAGGCCGCTCCCGCGCTGGCCGCCGAGCTGGCGGCGCGCTCGTCGTCCCCGAAGCTGCGCGCGTTCGCCGGCGCACCGGGATTCATGAAGCGGTCGTTCGGGCCCGGGTGGGCGTTGGTCGGCGACGCGGGCTACTTCCGCGACCCGATCACCGCGCATGGCATCACCGACGCGTTGCGCGACGCGGAGCTGTTGGCACGCGCGATCCTGGCGGGAAGCGATGAAGTCTTGCGCGACTGCCAGGCCAGGCGCGATATGGTGGTTCGCGAGCTCATGGACGTGAGCGACCGGATCGCCTCCTTCGCGTGGAGCATGGACGAGGTGCAGGCCCTGCACCTCGCCTTCAGCCGGAGCATGGCGGCCGGGGTCGAGGCTGTGCGAGGATTCGACGAGGCGCAGCCGGAGGCCGTCCGCGAGCCGGTTCCGCAGGGTTCCCGGTAGGACCTTCCAGAGTCTCTGCAAGCACGGGGGGAGTTCATGCTCGACGCGCTCGCTGCACAGGCGTCCCTTGAGGCCGTCCTCAAGGACGAGATCCTGAGGATGTATCAGGAAGTGGCGGACGACCCGGATGCCGAGTTCCACTTCTTCCACGGGCGTGCAGCCGCCGAGCTGTTCGGCTACGACCCTGAATGGCTGGACCGGGCTCCCGCGGGGGCCGTGGCCTCCTTCGCCGGCGTGGGAAACCCCCACCTGCGCGCGGGGATCCGCGAGGGTGACACGGTGCTCGACCTGGGAAGCGGGGCCGGGCTGGACGCCATCGTCGCTTCGTGGGGCGCGGGTCCGTCCGGCAGGGTGATCGGCGTCGACCTGAATCCGGCGATGTGCCTCAAGGCGCAGGCGCACGCCGCGGCGACGGGGGCCGAGATGGAGTGCCACCAGGGAGCGATGGAGAGCCTCCCGCTCCCCGACGGTGGCGCCGACGTCGTGATCTCGAATGGCGTCATCAACCTCTCGTTCCGGAAGCGGCGGGTCGTGGAGGAGATGTTCCGCGTCCTGAAGCCGGGGGGGCGTGTCTCGATCACGGACATCGTCAGCGGGAAGCAGCTGTCCCAATCGATCGTCAACGACCCGAAGCTCTGGGCCTCCTGAATCGGAGGCGCTCTCCTGGAAGGAGAGATGTTCAGGCTCTTCGAGGAGTCCGGGTTCACGCGGGTCCGCTCGGCCGTGGTCCCCGGCTTCAGGTTCCGTAGGCCCTCGACGCAGGACTCGGCGGAGGCCTACGGCGTGAAGGCCGTCATGATGACCGCAGTCAAGCCGGAGTAGCCACCGCGGGTCACCGCCCCTTCAGGACGGTCACCGGCGCGTCGGCGGACATCCCGGCCTTCACCTTGGCGTCCGAGACGATGCGGGCCACGTCGTCGAGGAGCTCGCGGGCGTCGAAGACGATCCCGTCCTTGATCGTGTAGCGGACACCACCCACGCGCTCGACCTGGCCGGTCTGGTCGTTCAGACGAAGGGTGCCGGTGCCGTACAGCACCTTGAAGTCCTCGATGGGATTGTACTCGGTGATCACCAGGTCCGCGCGCTTTCCGGCCTCGACGATGCCGAAATCCGGCTCCTTCCCCTGCTGCTCGGCGAGGAGCTCGGCGCCGTTGAGCGTGGCCGCCCGTACCACCTCCAGCGGGTGGAAGCCGGCCTCCTGGAGGAGCTCGAGCTCACGGATGTACCCGAACCCGTAGAGCTTGTAGATGAAGCCCGAGTCGGAGCCGGTCGTGACCCGACCGCCGCGGTTCTTGTACTCGTTCAGGAAGGTCATCCAGAGCTTGAAATCCTGCTTCCACTCGATCTCGTCCTGCGTGGTCCAGTGGTACCAGTACGAACCGTGGCTCTCCCGGCTGGGCTGGTAGAACTGCCAGAGCGACGGCAGCGTGTAGATGTCGTGCCACTCCGCTCTGCGCGCGCGCATGACGTCGCGGCTCGCCTCGTAGATGGTCATGGTGGGGTCGATGGTGAACCCGAGGTCCAGCATCTCGTCCATGACCGCGTTCCAGCGCTCGCTGCCCGGCTTGGCGGCCTGCTTCCACAGGCGACCGGCCTGACCGAAACGGTCGTACTCGTTGTTGTAGTTGTAGTCGTAGGGAAAGTCCTGGACGGTGCGGTCGTCGAAGAGCGCCTCGGGGAGCCCGTAGTAGTGCTCCATGGATCCCAGGCCCATGCGCGCCGCGTCCAACGCGTTGATCCGCGATACGCCCTGCTGGCTCAGGTGCGACATTGTGCCCAGGTGGAGCTTCCTGGCCTCGTCGATGACGGCAGCGAAGACCTTCGGGTCGTTGGATACCGGATACGTGCCGGGGATCAGCTTGAAGCCGTCCACACCTTTGTCGGCCGCCCAGCGGACGTACGCGCGCGCCTTCTCCGGGGTCGTGACCGGGCCACCGTCCCACCCGGTCCCGACGAACGCGTACACGTAGATGTGCGGGGCGACGATCTCGTTCTTCGCGGAGCGGTCCCGCTCCTGGAGTGTCCAGTCGATCCCGTTGCCCGAGCCCGGGTCGCGGATCGTGGTGACGCCGCTGCCCAGCCAGAGCTTGTACACGTACTCCGCGGGCGTCCCCTGGGCCACCCCGCCGGTGTGGGCGTGCACGTCCACGAAGCCCGGGAGCACGTACATCCCGTGGGCGTCGAGCTCACGCGTGGCACCCTGGGGGCGGCGAGCCTCTCGTATGGGAACGTTGGGAGCGCCCACACTGCGCACCTCCACGATGCGGCTCCCCTCGATGACGATGTCCACCGGGCCCACGGGAGGCGCGCCGGTGCCGTCTACCATCGTGGCACCCCGTATGATGAGGCGCTGGAACGGGCCCTCTCCCTCGTCGCCGCGTGGCGGCGCGTGGGGCACCTCCCCCTGCTGGGCCCGCAGGCCCGCGTGGGGCAGGATCGCGAGGAGGAGGGCCGTGAGGATGGCGGTGAGGGCGTGTCTCGTCTTCATGGGCGTCGTCCGTTGAGGGTCCTTTCCCGCGCCTCCGGGAACCGGCGGGCAATGTGTGGTGGCGGCCGTCGCGCCACCAGCCGGCGTCGGGCAAGGTGTCGCGCCCTCCGGCCGCGTTGTACCGTGGGTGGCATGCGCGTCGCGGCCCTCTACGACATCCACGGCAACCTGCCGGCCCTCGAGGCCGTCCTGGACGAAGTGTGTCGCTCCGGCGTCGATCTCGTGGTGGTCGGCGGCGACGTGGTGCCCGGCCCCATGCCGCACGAGTGCCTGGCGTGCCTGCGGGCGCTGGACCTTCCGACGGAGTTCATCTTCGGCAACGGGGAGCGCGAGGTACTCGCCGAGCTGGCGGGCGAGGAGACCGGCAACGTCCCCGAGCGCTTCCGTGAGGTCGTGGGCTGGGTGGCGCGTCAGCTCGGTCCCGAAGAGGAGCGCCTGATGGCGTCCTGGCCGGCTACGCTCGACGTCGAGATCCCTGCGTTGGGGAGGGTGCTGTTCTGTCACGGAACGCCGAGTAGCGACACGGACATCTTCACCCGCCTGACCCCGGAGGAGCGGCTGATGCCGATCTTCGACGGCCTGGACGCAGACGTGGTCGTCTGCGGACACACGCACATGCAGTTCGAGCGAACGGTCGGGACGGTCCGCGTCGTGAACGCGGGCAGCGTGGGCATGCCGTTCGGCACGCCGGGGGCGCACTGGCTCCTGCTCGGGCCCGACCTCGATCCACGCCGCACGTCGTACGACCGCGCGCGGGCCGCGCACCGCATCCGCGCCACCGCCTACCCCCAGGCCGACGAGTTCGCGGCGGGCAACGTCCTCGAGGTGCCGTCGGAGGAGCGGATGCTGGAGGCGTTCGGCCGGAGCGAGCCGAGATGAATCCCACGATCGACTGGTTGCTGGCCGGCGACCCGGCGATCCGCTGGCAGGCGCTGCGGGCGCTGACGGACGCGCCTCCCAGCGTGGTGGAGCGCGAGCGTTCTCGGGTGGCCCGCGAGGGATGGGGCGCCGCTCTGCTCTCGAGGCAGGATGCGGACGGGCGGTGGGCCGGTGGGGAATCGCCTGACCGCGGCCTCTACTCGCCCAAGTGGATCTCGACGACGTACACGATGCTCCTCCTGCGCGACCTCGGCCTGCCCACGGACGACGCGTGCGCGCGCAAGGCGTGCACCCTCCTCCTCGAGCGGGGGCTCCAGCGCGACGGTGGCATCAACTACGGATGGCGGGGCCAGAGCGAGACCTGCATCACGGGGATGGTCCTGTCGATCCTGTCGTACTTCGAGCACGACGACGACCTCCTGGACACGCTCGCGGATCACCTCCTCGCCCGGGAGATGGACGACGGCGGGTGGAACTGCCAGCGTCCCCGGGGGGCCACGCACTCCTCGGTGCACACGACGATCAGCGTGCTGGAGGGCCTCCGAGACTACGAGCTCCACCGGGCGCGGAAGGCGCGCCAGCTGCGCGCCGTACGTGAGGCACAACGCCGCGGCCGGGACTTCCTCCTGGTCCACCGGCTGTTCCGCTCGCACCGCACGGGCGCGGTCATCAAGCCCGTGTTCACGCGTCTGTCGTTCCCTCCACGCTGGCACTACGACATCCTGCGTGCGCTCGACCACTTCCAGGCCGTCGACGCCCCGCGTGACCCGCGCCTCGCGGAGGCGGTCGACCTCCTCCGCGACAAGCGGCGGCCCGATGGGCGTTGGACGCTGGAGAACCGTTACCGGGGCAAGACCTGGTTCAAGCTGGAGCGCATCCACGCGGCCAGCCGCTGGAACACGCTGCGCGCGTTGCGCGTGCTCAAGTGGTGGGAGGGGTGAACGGAGCGGCGGGCCGGAGCGGGAGCCGATTCCTCAACGGTCGGGGACGTACAGGTCCGTCGGGTCCATGGCGCTCAGCTCCACGAGGAAGTCCGCCAACCTGGACGTGACCGCCTCGAGGAATCGCGCCCCCTTCGCGGCCGTCGCGGCCGAAGGATCTCCGACGCCGGTGTCGTCGGTCACGCGCGTCCACTGGCGCGGCGCCCACGCCCACCGCTCGCGGAAGCCCGCTACCCGCCAGGCCCGTGCGGCACCCGGGCCGGCCTCTGCCAGAGGGCGGACGAGATCCGGATGCAGGTGCATCATGAGGCTGGTCTCCGCCTCGCCGGCGTGATCTCCGGGGTCCTCGAAGCCATCGACCGTCCCCGGGATCGCGTACCAGCTCGCCGTGCACAGGAAGAGCGGCGTCTCCGCCTGCAGCTCGCGGATCATCTGGCGGAAGTCGTTGCCCCCGTGGCCGTTCAGGACGAGGAGCTTCGACACCCGGTGCGCCTCGAGGCTCTCCACGACGTCGGCGAGCACGGCGGCCTGCGTGCTCGGCTTCATGTTCACGGTGAGCGGGATGTCGAGCTGCTGCGTGTCCACACCGAACGACACGATGGGCAGCACGACCACGCGGGCGCCGCGGTCCCACGCCCTCCCCGCGGCGATCTCCGCCACCGCGATCGTCTCGTAGCAGTCCGTGCCGTAGGGGAGGTGCAAGTTGTGCGCCTCGGTCGCGCCCCACGGCAGCACCGCGACGTCGTACGGGTCGTCGCGCACCGTCGCCCAGGTCGCCTCCGACAGGATCCAGGGTCTCGCGGCCACGGCTACCGCCCCGTCGTGTCCGGTGGTAGCACGTCCTCCAGGCGGAGCACGCTCCCTCCGGGCATGCGGACCTCCGCACCGAGCTGCAGCACGAGCGCCAGCGCGTCCATGTAGTCCGCCGCCCTGCGGATGCGTCCGTTCTCGATCTCGAGGATCGTCACACCGTTCAGCACCACCTCGCGACCGGTGGCGACCGGAACGCGATTGCCGATGGGGTGGTCTTGGGTGGCGCTGAAGATCCACTCCACCGTCGCGCCCGTCTCGGACGGGTGGACCTCCGACACGTCGATGCTCAGGCTGCCGGCCCAGCTCTGCACCTGCTGCACGTAGCCGACGATCTCCCGGATTCCCTGGTACTGCGCCTGATTGGGGAAGTCGTCGTACACGGCGTCCGGATAGAAGAGGTCCGTCAGGACGTTCACGTCGCCCGACTCCCACGCCGACATGAGCGTACGCGCCACGATCTCGTTCCTCGCCACCGTCGGGGACGGCCCGGACCGGGGTACGCACGCGGCGGTGACCAGGGCCACGACTCCGAACAGGCTCTTCATGGCATTGCCTCCCCTCGCAGCCACCCCTCGGTGGCCGTCATCTGTCGAGCTCCATGCCGATCCCGGCGGGCGTCACGACCAGGCGCGGCATGATGGTGGGGATGCGACGCCCGCGCAGGTCGGCGAGGATCGCATCCACCGAGTCGAAGGCTCTCAGGTCCTGGAGCGTGCGGATGGTGGGAAACACCATGGGCAGGCTCCCTTCATGGTAACGCATCATGGCCGCGACCGGCGTCAACCAGACCGCGTCGGTCATCTCGCGCGCGTCGACGACGGAGGTCGCCCCCGGGCGCACCTTCGCCGCGAAGAAGCGCGTGTCGTAGCGCCTCGGCTCGGCCTCGGGCGTGATCCAATGCCCCAGATATTCGACGGCACCGCCGTTCAGCCTGCAACGCAGCCGCTCCAGCGCATCGGCGAATCCGACGCGGTCCGCCATGAGATCGTTCCGGAGCGCATCGACCGCCGTGTCCTCCGCGGCCGTCGCCGGATCCGAACCGTCGACCCCCCGTCCCACGACGATCCCCGTCTCCTCGAATGCCTCACGGAGCGCGGCCAGGTAGTAGGCGAGAGCCGGCGGATCCCCGTCGACGAGCTCGAGGCGAACCGCGGCACCCGTGGCATCCAGGCCGTCGAGATGGGCCACGATCTCCTGCCCGGCGTCGGCTGCGTCGACCCGGCCGCCCGGGAACACGTAGGCCCCCGGCACGAACCCGGCGTGGCGCGACCTTCGCAGGAGGAGGACCTCGGGTCCTGATTCGCCGTCTCGCATCAGGACGATCGTCGCCGCCGGTCGGGCCTTCGCGGGCACCTGCGGCGGATGGCGCACGCTCTCGGCGAACCGCTCGGGCAGTCGGTCGAAGGGAATGACGAAGTCGGGCATCGGCCTCCTCCTCAGTGCCCGGCCGCCATGCCGTCCTTGCGAGGATCGGACGCGGCGGCCCACCCCCGCTCGAGCTTCATCACCGCCTGAGCGCCGCCGAACGCCACGCCTTCGGGGCTGCGCAGCTCGTGGCCCAACGCGCCGAGCTGGGCCGCCACGCTGTCGGGCAGGTTCTCGATCGCCACCGTCGTGCCGCTGAAGTGACGGAAGCGCGGGGCGTCTACCGCCTCCTGCAGGTCCATGCCGAACTCGAGCAGGTTCAGCAGCACCTGGACGTGTCCCTGCGGCTGCATCGAGCCGCCCATGACTCCGAAGGAGAGCCAGGGGGTGCCGTCCTTCGTGACGAAGGCGGGGATGATCGTGTGGAAGGGCAGCTTCCGCGGGCCGATGTAGTCCGGCGAGCCCTCCTCCAGGTTGAAGCCCGCGCCCCGGTTCTGCAGGACGAACCCGGTCCCCGGCACCACGATGCCGGACCCGAAGTACTCGTAGATCGAGCAGATGAACGAGACCATGTTGCCGTATTGGTCCGCCACCGAGAGGTAGATCGTCTCGCTGTCGGTGACCGGCTTGCCGGGCTCCGTCCGGCGGGCGGCGTGCTCCGGGTCGATCAGCGCGGCTCGTCCACGCACGTATTCGGAGTCCAGGAGGCGCCGGGGGTCGATGCGCATGTACTCGGGATCGGCCACGTACTCGGCGAGATCCGCGTACGCGAGCTTCTTCGCCTCGATCAGGGTGTGCAGGTAGCGGGCGGAGTTGTGGCCCATGCTCTTCAGGTCGAAGCCCTCGAGCATCTTCAGCATCTCCAGCGCCGCCACGCCCTGCCCGGCGGGGGGCAGCTCCCAGAGCGTGTAGCCCTTGTAGTCCACCGACATCGGGTCGACCCAGCGCACCTCGTGCGTCGCCAGGTCGTCCAGCGTCAGCCAGCCGCCCATCCGGTCGAGACCATCGACGATCTCGCGGCCCAGAGCGCCGCCGTACAGCACCTGCGAGCCTCCCTCCGAGATCCGTCGGAACGTCCGGGCCAGATCCGGGTTGCGGAACCACTGCCCGGCGCGCGGCGCCTTCCCGTCGATCAGGAAGGTCGCGGCCGCGCCGTCGTCCTGGCGAAGGACGTCGACGGTATTCTGCCAATCCTTGGCGATGATGGGCGAGACGGGGAAGCCCTCCTCGGCGATGCGGATGGCCGGCTGCAGGACCTCCGCCAGGGACATCGTCCCGTAGCGGCTCACCAGCGCGTTCCACCCGGAGAGCGCGCCCGGGACCGTGATCGAGCGCGGGCCGCGGTAGGGCACCCGGTCCTCCCCTGCCGCGCGCAGCTCCGCGGCGGAGGTCTTCGATCCGGACCGGCCGCTCGCGTCCAGCCCCACCAGGCGATCCTCGTCCGCGACCCACGCCAGGGCGAACATGTCCCCTCCGATCCCCGTCATGTACGGCTCGGTCACGTTGAGGACGGCGGCGGCCGCCACGGCGGCGTCGAAGGCGTTGCCGCCGGCCTGGAGGATCTGGAGGGCGGCCCCGGTCGCGAGCGGCTGGCTGGTTCCGACCGCGCCGCGCGGAGCGTAGACGGTCGAGCGGCCGGAACGGGTCGCTGGGCTGGTCACCTGGGCCGCGGCCGCCTGGGCCGACACGGCGAGGACCAGGAGGGCCGTGGGCAAGCGCATGGTACGTCCTTGTCGTTCGAGGTCAGGCTTCGCGCTCCGGGATGTGGACCTCCCCGTCGAAGAGGTCGCGGATCCGCTCGACGTCCTCGCGGGTAGCGTGCGGCTCGCCCCAGTGGATGGGGACGACCACCGACGTAGCACACGCCGCGGCCGCTCGGGCCGCGTCCTCGGGACCCATCGTGTAGTGGCCCCCGCAGGGAAGGAACGCGACGTCGCAACGAATCCCGAACATGGAGGGGAGAAAGTCGGTGTCCCCGGCGTGGTAGTACGTCACGCCGCCGACCGTGAACACGTATCCCAACCAGCCCTGCTCGGCCCGGTGGAAGCGCTTGTCCACGTTGTACGCCGGGACGGCCAGGACGTCGAGGCCGTCCAGTTGGAGCATGTCGCCCGGGCGCATGAAGTGGTCGGCGTCGCCGAGGAGCTTCTTCATGGTGGCGGGTGCGACGACCACGGTCTGCGGGGTGCGGATCCGATCGATGTCGGACTCGCTGAAGTTGTCGTAGTGGGGGTGGGTGAGGAGGATGAAGTCCGCCCTGGAGTCGTCGGCAACGCCGATGGGATCCACGTGGATCTCGAGCCCGGCTCGCCGGATCCTGACGGACGAGCCGCGGAACCACGTCAATCCGTCGAGCATTTCGCTCATAGGGGCTCCGACAAGCGAGTGGCGCGAGGCGCGTCGACGTGCCAACCTAACTGCCACGGACCAGGGGTAAAAGTGGCGTGAGACCGGGTCGGCGTCACGTCACAATGACAGCGATTCATGCGCATGTGGCACGAAATCCAGGACCTCACCCCTGGCGCGGATCGTGCACCAATGGTCATGTCCCGGGTCCCGCCATCGTAGAACGGGATCCGCACCGCAAGAGAAATGGAGCCGCCGGCTGACACGGTCGGGGGACAATCCGAGAGGAATTCATGGGCGAGCGATTCACCCTACCGGTGCTCCCACTGAGAGATACCGTCGTCTATCCCGGCGTGGCCGTGCCGATTTCCGCCGGTCGCCCGGGCACCGTCGAGGCGGTCCAGGAGGCACTCGACGGCGACCGGCGCCTCTTCGCCGTCGCGCAACGGGACAACGTCGACGACCCGGTCGCCGAAGTCCTTTACACCGTGGGGACGGTGGTCCGCATCATCCAGACTCATCGCGTGCGCGGGGGCGTCCAGCTCCTGGTCCAGGGAGAGGGTCGTGCCCAGGCCCTGTCCTACGACAAGGAAGGTCAGGCCATGCTGCACGCGAAGCTGCTGCAGATGGACCGCCAGCCGCCGCAGAACGTGTCCGACCCCACCTTTCAGGCGTTGGACAAGGAGCTCAGGGAGCGGGCGGCCGAGCTCGGGACGCGCCGCGGCGTCCCGGCCGAGGCCCTGAACCAGCTCATCCAGGGCGTGGACGACCCGGGCTCCTTCGCCGACCTGGTGGCGTTCTACCTGGAGCTGCCCACGGAGGCCAAGCAGAAGCTCCTCGAGACGCTCGACGACGAGGAGCGCATGCGCGCGTCGCTGGTGGCGGTGGAGCGCGAGCTGGCGCGCATCGACGCCCAGGAGGACATCCAGGCCAAGGTGCAGTCCGAGCTGGGCGAGCGGCAGCGGGAGATGCTGCTGCGCGAGCAGCTCAAGGCGATCCAGAAGGAGCTGGGCGAGGAGGAAGAGCGCGACGACGTCGAGGAGATGCGCAAGCGCATCGAGGAGCTCGAGCTGACCGAGGAGCAGCGCTCCGAGATCGACCGCGAGCTCCGGCGTCTGGAGCGTACCAGCCCGCAGTCTGCCGAATACCAGGTCATCCGCACGTTCCTGGAGTGGATCACCGAGCTGCCGTGGAACGAGCGCAGCGAGGACAAGATCGATCTCACGCTTGCGCAGCAGATCCTCGAGGAGGACCACCACGGGCTCGAGGACGTGAAGGATCGCATCCTCGAGTTCCTCGCGGTCCGCAAGCTGCAGCTGGAGCGGGCGGAGGAGGAGCCGGCCGAGGAACCCGCCTCTTCGTCGGGCAACGAGGAGGGGGAGGCCGCGGAGCCGGAGCCGATCATCACCGCGGAAGACATCCACCACACCGGGCGCGGCCCGATCCTGCTCTTCGTAGGACCGCCCGGCGTCGGGAAGACGTCGATCGCGCAGTCCATCGCCCGGTCGTTGGGCCGCCGGTACGTGCGCATCTCCCTGGGCGGCGCCCGGGACGAGGCGGACATCCGGGGACACCGGCGCACCTACGTCGGCGCCATGCCGGGCCGGATCATTCAGGGGATGCGTCAGGCCAAGAGCAAGAACCCGGTCTTCCTCCTCGACGAGGTCGACAAGCTGGGCGTGTCCTTCCAGGGAGACCCCAGCTCGGCGCTGCTCGAGGTCCTCGACCCCGCGCAGAACCAGACGTTCGTGGACCACTACCTGGGGATCCCCTTCGACCTGTCCGAGGTGCTGTTCATCGCGACCGCGAACTACCTGGACCGGATTCCCGGCCCACTGCTCGACCGCATGGAGCGCGTCGACTTCGCTGGCTACACGGAGGCCGAGAAGCTCCAGATCGCGAAGCGCTACCTGTTTCCGCGGCAGCGGCGGGAGAACAGCCTCACCGAGGAAGAGTTCCAGATGCAGGACGACGCGATCCTCACCGTCGTACAGAACTACACGCGGGAGGCCGGCGTCCGTCAGCTGGAGCGGGAGGTCGGCAAGTTCGCCCGCAAGGTCGCGCGCAGGATCGCGGCGGGTAAGGTCGACAAGGTCGTCGCCACACCGGAGGACGTGCGGGAGCTCCTGGGCCGTCCGAGGGTGCACCCCGAGCGCATGGCGGAGGAAGACGTGGTCGGCGTCGCTACGGGGATGTTCTACACCCCCATGGGCGGCGACATCATGTTCGTCGAGGCGAGCATCATGCCCGGCGAGGGCCTGGTCCTGACCGGCCAACTCGGTGACGTGATGAAGGAATCCGGCCGCGCCGCGCTCTCGTACGCCAAGGCGCACTGGGATCTGCTGGGCATTCCCGAGGAGTCGCTGAAGGGTCGCGAGGTGCACATCCACGTGCCGGCCGGCGCGATCCCGAAGGACGGGCCGTCGGCGGGGATCACGATTGCGACCGCCCTTGTGTCGGCGCTCTCGGGGCGGAAGGTCCGCAGGGACGTCGCCATGACCGGAGAGCTCACGCTCACGGGACGCGTGCTGCCCATCGGAGGCGTGAAGGAGAAGGTCCTGGGCGCGGTGCGGGCGGGGATCAGGGAGATCATCGTTCCGCTGGAGAACGAAGCGGACCTCGAGGACATCCCCGCCGACGTGCAGGAGCATCTCACCTTCCACCTCGTCGAAACGCTGGACGAAGTGATGACGGTCGCACTGAAGGGCGAGGGCCCGAAGGCCAAGAAGGCACCGCGCCGCCAGCGCGCGGGCCGGCAGCAGCCCGAGGGCGCCGGAGTGGGATCAGACAACTGAGATCGAGCCCGCGGCGCCGGCGGTCACCCGTCCGATGACGGCGGCCGCCGGCGCCGCGCCGGACAACGCCCCCAGGAGGGGATCCACCGCTCCGGGGGCGACGCACATGAGGAGACCTCCCGAGGTCTGCGCGTCGGTGAGCAGCGTGCGCGTGGGCGCGTCCAGCGGCGCGGTCCAGGTCACAGCGCCTCGGAGGTCGACGGCGTTCCGTTCGGATCCCCCCGGCACGTGCCCGGCGGCCGCGAGCTCGGCGGCACCCTCGACGAGGGGTACGTCCGCGGCCCGCACCTCCGCGCTCGCCCCGGAGGCCAGCAGCATCCGATGAAGGTGCCCCAGCAGCCCGAAGCCCGTGACGTCCGTGCACGCCTCGACGCCCGCGGCGATGGCCGCCCGAGCCGCCCCGGCGTTGAGCGTGGCCATCACCTCCACGGCCCGACGCACCACCTCGGGCGCGGCCGCGCCGGCCTTGATCGCCGTCGCCACGACGCCCGTGCCCAGCGGCTTGGTCAGCACCAGGGCGTCGCCCACCCGGGCGCCGGCGTTCGTGAGGATACGGTCGGGGTGCACCTCGCCCACCGCCACCAGCCCGTACTTGGGCTCCGCGTCGTCGATGGAGTGGCCGCCCAGGATAGGGATGCCTGCCCGGCCGCAGGTCTCGCTGCCTCCGCGGATGATCTCGTCCAGCAGGCCCTCCCCGAGCAGGTCGCGGGGGAACCCCACGAGGTTGAGCGCGAAGAGGGGCCGGCCCCCCATCGCGTAGACGTCGGACAGCGCGTTCGCCGCTGCGATGCGGCCGAAGTCGAACGGGTCGTCCACGACGGGCGCGAAGAAATCGGCCGTCACGACCAGCGCCCGATCGGCGGACAGGCGGTACACCGCCGCGTCGTCCCCGGTGGATGCGTCCACGAGGGCGTCGGCGTCCCGCACCGGAGCCAGGTGACGCAGAACCTGCGTCAGCTCGGACATCCCGAGCTTACACGCTCAACCGGCTCCGTGGCTGAGCTGGGACAGGCGGATTCGGGGCCGCTCGTCCCGCGGCTCATCGGCCATGGGATCTCCTCGGGATGAAGGTGGACGAAGTGGACCGCACGCTCACCAGGAACGGGGATCCTGCAGCAGCAAGCGGTACCCTCCCCCCGGCGACGGGATGACCGAAAGCTCCGTGATCCGGCTGTGCCACCATCCTCCGGGGACGCTGGTGGCCGGGTCGGGGGGGCCGAACGCCCGCGTGATGCGCTCGATGAGCGCGTCCGCGTCGGCCGGAGCGGGAAAGATGAGCTGGACCACGCCGACACGTCCATCGTTTCGGCCGACGCGGTACGCGACCGAGTCGGAGCCGGCGAAGAGGCCGACGGAGCGATCCGGGACGCCCACCGCCCCCGAGGGGCGCGGTACCGCCGCGAGGCCCTCCGGTGCCGGTGCGCCGAGGGTGAGAGCGTGCCCTCCGGCCAGCGCCACCGTGCGCGGCAGCCGCCGGAGCGCGTCCGAGGAGACGGGTGGAGGCGACGCGCAATCCACGTGCGCGAGCGTCACCTCGCGCTCGTACGCCTGGGCGCCGGCGTCGGCCTCGAAGGTGCGCACCCTCCCCGCGAAGCCGGAGCCGCGCGCGACGAGGTCGCCTCGAACGCCCGCCGAGCCGGACGAGAACCAGAGGAGGATCCCCCCCGCGGCCGCGGGACGCCATCCCTGGTACCGGTGTCCGGTGGGGAGGGCTCCTCGGGGTGCCGAGGCGTCGAGCCATCCATCGACAGATGGGTGGACGACGGGCCGCCGCGACAGCTCGACCCGCGGAGGGAGGAGCCAGGTGGTCGAGTCGCGCCCTCGCCCCGGTGGGAGGCGGGGATGCGTCACTGGCTCATCGGCCACGGCCCGCCACAACCCGACGGCGACGTCGTAGCAGCCCGTGGGGTCGGCTCGCGCCGGTCGGGCTCCCGGCATCGTGGGGGCGGCGACGGCGAAGAGGACGAAGGATGCCCAGCCGGCTCCGCGTTGCGTCATGGGCCGTGTCGGCCGACGCGGACGAGGATCTCGGTGGACCGGTGCTTGAAGTCACCGGCGTCGCCGGTGAAGGCCGGAGACAGCCCCTCTACGTGGCGGATCTCGAGGCGGAACGCGTAGATCGCCGGGATGCGCAGCTCCACGCCGGCGCCCGCGGTGGCGGAAAGCACCTGGCCGGCGGGGTTCTGGTACGCGGACGCGAGGTTGGGCGAGTACCGGGTGCGCAGGGAAAACTCGCCCGTGGGTCCGCCGTAGACGAACGCGCCCACGAATCCGATGTCGAGGTGCCATTCGGGCGCGACCGTCATGTCCAGGTAGTCGGCCTCGACCTCGCCCCCGCCCGGCTCGTCTGGATAACGGCCGCCGCGCTGCGCGTAGGCGGCTTCCGCCAGGACGCTCCACGGGCCGGAGATCCGCACGTCGACGAACGCGCCCGCGACGATCCCGTTGCGCGAGCCCGAGTCGTCTTCCCGCGGGCGGGTCTGGCGCGACTCCACGTCCCCGACGAGGAGCCCGACGCCGCGGAGGCCCTGCGCGGACAGGCCACGCGGGGCGACGACCACGAGGGTGGCGAGGACGAGGAGGAGCGTGCGCATGCCGGACGATCCGGGCAGAAGCGGATCGGCGCAAGGGCGCGCCGCGGCCGCAGGCGCCGTCGGAAACCCACCGACGCATCGGTGTATCCAACCATCCGCAGGATCCCTCGAAATTCCCGGACGATGCCCTCACCCACCCAGTCACCGAGACGCCTCTTTGCGGAAGAGGTCGCGCGCGCCGAGGCCGAGCTGGACATGGCTCGGGCGGCACTGCTGGTGGCCAAGGAGGAGTATCCGCAGATCTCGGTGGAGCTCTACCTGGCGCGTCTCGACCAGATGGCCGAAGAGGTGAAGGACCGCCTGGCGGACGAGACGGCGCCGCTGGTCGTGCTCGACGAGCTGCTCACGATGGTCTACCAGCGGCGGGGCTTCCAGGGGAACCGGAAGGCCTACTACGACCCGAGGAACTCCTTCCTGAACGACGTCCTGGACCGCGGCCTCGGGATCCCGCTCTCCCTGGGTATGGTCGTGCTGGAGATCGGGTGGCGTCTGAAGCTGCCTCTGGAAGGCGTGAACTTCCCGAGCCACTTCCTGGTGCGCTACAAGGGCGACGCCATGGATCTGCTCATCGATCCCTTCGACCGCGGACGCATGCGCTTCGAGGACCAGGCACAGGAGCTCCTCGACCAGGTCTACGGGGGCATGGTCCGGGTGCAGGAGCCGTTCCTGCGCAAGGCGACGCGCCGCGACATGCTCGTGCGCCTCCTCCTGAACCTGAAGAGCGTATACGTGAACGTGGGCGACCACCGGCGCGCGCTGGCGGCCGTCGAGCGCATCCTCCTGATCCAGCCGACGTCCCGCGGGGAGAACCGTGCGCGCGGCCTGCTTCTCGCGCGCATGGGCCGCCGCCACGAGGCGGTCGAGCAGCTCCAGGCGTACCTCGACCTCGCACCGGGGGCGGGTGACGTCGAGCGCATCCGCGAGATGGTCGACGACCTCAAGGCCGGCCGCGCCGTGGCCGACGACGGCACGGAGGATGTGTGAGCGGTCAAGGCGGCGGCGCATATGCCGCGGCCATCCAGGGGGCGGCGGTGTTCGATCGGTCCCCGCGCACCCGCCTGGTGGTGAGTGGAAGGGCGCCCGCCCAGATGCTGAACGGGATCCTCACGGGCGGGATGCCGGGGGAGCCCGCCGCCATCGCAGGGGACGTGCTCGGCGGCCGGGCGACGTACCACGCCGTGCTCACCCCCAAGGGTAAGACGATCACCGACCTGTGGTGCCTGAGGCGAGGCGACGAGGAGGGGGACGGCTTTCTCCTCGACGTCCCCGAGCGCGGCAGGACCGGATTGCTGGCGCACCTCGGGAAGTTCCTCCCACCCCGGCTGGCGCGCGTCGAGGACCTGTCGGGCTCCACCGCCGCGCTCGCCGTGGTGGGGCCGGACGCGGCGGCGCTGCTCTCGCGCCTCGCGCTGGGGCTGCGCGTGGACGCTGCCGAGCTCTCCGCACTCGACGAGGGTGTCTGGCGCGTCGCAGGCTCGTCGGTACCCGGGGGCCTCGTGGTGATCCGCTCCATGGACGTGTGGCCGGAGGCCTTCGTGGTGACGGGCCCGGCCGGATCGGCGGGAGCGTTGCGCGAGACGCTCGCCGCCGCCGGGGCGGCCCGGGGGGACGCCGAGGCGTGGTCCACGCTGCGCGTGGAGGCGGGACGGCCGGAGTATGGGGCCGACATGGACGAAGACACGATCCCGGTGGAGGCCGGCATCCACGAGCGGGCCATCGACTACGGAAAGGGCTGCTACACCGGCCAGGAGGTGATCGTGCGTATCCGAGACCGGGGCCACGTGAACCGGAGCCTGCGTCTCCTGATGCTCGGCGACGAGCCGCCGCCGGCGCCCGGGACGGAGCTGTTCGTGGCCGGCGCCGACAAGCCCGTCGGCGCGGTCACCTCTGCGGTGCGCTCGCCCCGCTTCGGGCAGACCATCGCGCTGGCCTACGTGCGCCGCGGCGTCGAGGGGGAACCCGCCCCGAGGTCGTAGCGGGGACCCCTTGCCGGGTGGGGGAAGCGGAGCCACGATGGCGCTCTGCACCCCGACGAAATCCCACTCCGGAGGCGTCACATGTCGCCCCTGCGCTCCTCTTCCGCGACCACCGCAATCCTGGGGCTGCTCCTGCTGTCCGCGCTCTGCGTGCCGCTGCCCGTCCGAGCCCAGGACTCCTCTCCCATCAACGCGACCACGAACCCGCTGCTGAGCGCGTTCAAGTGGCGGAGCATCGGTCCCGTTGGCCAGGGAGGCCGCGTCGACGACCTCGCCGTGCACCCGACGGACCCGCGGATCTTCTTCGTGGGTTTCGCGACCGGCGGCCTGTGGAAGACGACCAACGCCGGAACCACGTTCGAGCCGGTGTTCGACACGTACGAGACACACTCCATCGGCTCGGTCGCCATCGCTCCCTCCGATCCCGACGTGGTCTACGCCGGCACGGGAGAGTCGAACAACCGGCAGAGCTCGTCGTTCGGCGCGGGGATGTACAAGTCGACGGACGGTGGCGAGACGTTCGCCTACGTCGGGCTGCGCGAGACGCAGTCCATCGCGCGCGTGCGCGTGCACCCGACCGATCCCGACGTCGTCTGGGTGGCGGCGAACGGGCATCTCTTCGGGCCCAATCCCGAGCGGGGCGTCTACAAGAGCGGTGACGGCGGCACCACCTGGCGCCAGGTGCTGAAGGTGGACGAGAACACGGGCGCAACCGACCTGGTCGTGGATCCCTCGAATCCCAACACGCTGTTCGCGGCGACCTACCAGCGGCGCCGCACGGCGTGCTGCTTCGTGGGCGGCGGACCGGGCTCGGGCATCTGGCGCTCCGACGACGGCGGAGAGACGTGGACACGCCTGAAGGGAGGCGGGCTTCCCGAAGGGACCATGGGCCGCATCTCCCTGGGGATGACGCCCGCCGCCCCGAACGTCGTCTACGCCCAGATCGAGCTCGCGGCGGACGACGAGCAGAAGCTGTCCGACGAGGAGCTCGAGGATTGGCAGCGTCTCGCTCAGGCCGATTCGCTCCCGCCGGACCCGGAGTACTCGGGCATCTGGCGCTCGGACGACAAGGGGCGCACGTGGGCGTTCCGCTCCAACGAGAACGGCCGCCCGATGTACTTCAGCGAGCTGCGCGTGTCCACCGAGGATCCCGACCTCGTCTACGTCGTGGACCTCGATGTCCACAAGTCGCGGGACGGAGGCCGGACCTTCGAACAGCTCGACGGCTACGGGCACGTGGACCAGCACGCGTTCTGGATCGACCCGGCGAACGACGATCACATGATGATCGGCAACGACGGCTCCGTGGACGTCACGTGGGACGAAGGTGAGACGTGGGAATCGCTGCGCGACTGGGCGGCCGGCCAGCCCTACCACGCATCGGTCGACATGCGCCGCCCGTACTACGTGTGCACGGGCCTGCAGGACAACGGCTCCTGGTGCGGGCCCAGCGGCGTGCGGTCGGGCGAGATCCTCGCCCAGGACTGGTACCGTGTCGGCGGCGGCGACGGGTTCTACTCGCAGATCGACCCCACGGATTACAGCATCGTGTTCGCCGAGTCGCAGGGCGGGAACCTGCGCCGCGTGGACCTCGCGACCGGCGAGCAGGAGAGCATCCGGCCGTCGGCTCCGTCCCAGCGCGACTCCACGACGAACATCGTGCCCGCGCCTCCCATGGGGATGGAGATCCGCTTCAACTGGAACACGCCCATCCTGCTCTCACCGCACAACCCGCGGACGATCTACGCGGGCGGCAACCGTCTGTTCATCTCGAGGGACCGGGGTGAGACGTGGACAATGACCCCGGATCTGACGAAGAACATCGACCGCGACAAGGTCGTGATCATGGGGATGAAGGACGACCTTCCGCGCTGCGACCAGGACGTGCGCGGCCAGAAGTGCATCCTGTCCCGCAACGACGGCGTGTCGCGCTACAGCACGCTGACCACCATCGCCGAGTCGCCACTGGTGCCCGGCCTCCTGTGGGTCGGCTCCGACGACGGCAACCTGCAGGTAAGCCGCGACGGCGGCACCACGTGGACCGAGGTCGGAAAGAACATCCCGGGCGGAACGAAGCAATACTACGTGTCCCGCGTGGAGGCCTCCTGGTTCGACCCGGGCACGGCGTACGCATCCCTCGACGGACACCGCTCCGACGACCTCAGGCCCTACGTCTTCGTGACGCGCGACTACGGTGCGACCTGGACCGACATCACGGCGGACCTGCCCGCGACCGGCAATGTGAACACGGTGCGCCAGGATCCGAAGAACCCGACGCTCCTCTACGTGGGGACGGAGTTCGGCTTCTTCATCTCGGGCGACGAGGGGAAGAGCTGGGTGCGCTTCATGAACGGCCTTCCGGTGGTCCGCGTGGACGACGTCCTGGTCCACCCGCGGGACCACGACCTCGTGCTGGCGACGCACGGCCGCTCGGTGTGGATCATGGACGACGTGACCGCACTCCAGGCGATGAGGACCCCGATGCTCCAGGACGACGTCCACCTCTTCCAGCCGCGGGAGGCGGTCCGGTGGAGGAGCGACGTCCGACGCAGCCGATCCGTGACGGGCGACAAGAACTGGATCGGCGACAACGCGCCGGAGGGCACGGCGATCCACTATTACCTGAGGGAGGCGGCGACCGGCCCGGTGCAGGTCACCGTGGCCGACGCGGTTACCGGGAAGGTGTTCCGGACGCTCGAGGGCACGGGGGCGCGGGGACTGAACCGGGTACGGTGGGACCTCCGCGGAGAGCGGCCGCAAGGGTCCGGTGGGGGCGGGGGCGGCTTCGGGCGCAACCAGGCGCCGGTGGCGGAGCCGGGCGTGTACCGGGTGACGCTGTCGGTGGGAGGACGGGAGTATTCCACGACCGTGCGGGTTCTCGAGGACGTCTGGCTCGACGAGGGCTGAAGGCTTCGGCCCGGGGCCGGGGTGCGAACCCTGGCCCCGGACCCGACGGCGGGCGATACTGAGTGACAGGCCCTCCCCGAGCGAGGTTTGGACTTCATGCGCGACACCGTCCATCGGGGTGAGGGCTCCTTCCGTTCCGGAGATACGCTCGCTCGACTCTTCGAGCTCGCTCCCGAAGTCCTGTGCGTGACCGGTACCGATGGCGTGGTCCGCCTCGCGAGTCCCGCGGCTCGCACGATCCTGGGTGTGGCCCCCGAGGCGCTTGTGGGGAACGCCCTCGGGTCCTTCGTGGTGGCCGAGGATGCGACCCTGGCCTTCCGGCTCTTCTCGAACCTCGGACCGGCCAACCCCACAGCGTCCGAGGTTCTGCGCTTCGATTCTGGCGAGGGGGTGCGCCGGATCCGCTGGTCGATCAGGTTGGACTCGTCCGGCGATGCCTGCTACGCCGTTGCCTGGGACGTCACGCAGAAGCAGCGCACGCAGACGATGTACCAAGCCGCCCTGCAGGCTTCCCCGAGCGCCGTGCTGATGGTGGACGTGGCAGGTCGTATCGCCCTCGCCAACGACGCGGCCGGACGGCTGTTGCGCGCCGAGCCGGGAGGACTCGTCGGACGTGACGTCGAGTCATTCGTTCCCGAGGACGCGCGCCCCCGACATCCGAAGCTCCGCGACGGCTTCCGCATCCACGCGAGGGCGCGTCCGATGGGGCAGGGCCGAGACCTGTCCGTGCTGCGGCGCGACAAGAAATCGATTCCCGTGGAGATCGGTCTCGCACCGGTGGCGCTGGACGGTCAGCGCCACGTCGTGGTGTCCCTGGTGGACATCACCGAGCGCAACCGGAGCGAGCAGAAGATCCGGGACCTGGCCGCGAAGCTGCGCCACACCAACGAGAGCCTGGAGAAGCTGGCGGTCACGGATCCGCTCACGGGAGTGTGGAACCGCCGCAAGTTCTTCGAGGAGGTTGAGCGGATGCTGGGGGTCCTCCAGGAGGCCGGCGGGCACTGCTCGCTTATCATCCTGGACCTGGACGACTTCAAGGAGATGAACGACACCTTCGGACATCCCGCGGGGGACGAGGCGCTGAGGGCCGTCGCGAAGCTGCTGCGGGACACGCGGCAGGGAGCGGATGTCGTCGCGCGCCTGGGAGGAGAGGAGTTCGTGGTCGCCATGCCCGGCGCCGACCGGCCCGGGGCGATGCGGCTGGCGGAACGGTTGCGGTCCTCCGTCGAGGCGCACCCCTGGAAGCGCAGGGCGATCACGGCCAGCATGGGGGTGATGACGCTCGAGGATGCCGGGGAGCGCGGCACCTCCACGAGCATACTCGTGTCCCGCATGCTCCAGGAGGCGGATCGCGCTTTGTACGCCTCCAAGGAAGCGGGGAAGAACCGCGTCACCCACGCGGCATCCCTGGAAGAGGACCCACCCCCCTCGTGACGCCTACCCCGCCCACACCTCCCGCAACAGCCGCGCCCAGTTGCCGCCCAGGACCTTCTCGACGACTTCGCCGCCATGACGCCTCGCGGCCAGCCGGTCGGCGATCATCTCCATGCGGCGGGGCGAGTTCAGGTCGGGGACCGTGAACAGGATGTCCGGTCCTCCTCGGGGGCCGCGATCCCGCCTTCGATGCGACGGCGCACGAACTCGCGGTGTGCGCTCCAGTAGGCGTCGGACATGTCGATGGGCGTCACGGACAGGTCGCCGCCGATGCCGACGTGGTCCTCCCCGCACACCTGGAGCGCGTGCTCGAGATGCGCGATCACGTCCTCCTCCGTCGGCACCCGTCCCCCTCCGCGGTGGTGCGCTGGCCGCGGTGGCTCAGGTGGAATCCGTAGATCACACCCAGGCGGGCCCGTACGGTTGGCCTCCATGAGCTGATCGACGGCGGTGCGCACCATCGCCGCGTCGAGGGGAGGGTCGGTGGGGTAGTTGAAGTAGCCCGGGCTTGCCAGGAAGTCGACCACGACGGCGTCGTCGTAGTACGCCGTCCCCGTGCCTCCCGTCAACGTCGACCCCTCATTCCTCCCGCAGCGTCGACGCGGGGTCGACCCGCACCGCGCCGATGGCCGGGATCAGACACGCCGCCGCCGAGACGCCGAGGAGCACCGCGGCGGCGAGGCCCAGCGACGCCGGGTCCCGCGGCGCCACGCCGTAGAGCATACCCGAGAGGGCTCCCGTGAGCAGGAGGGCCGCCACGAGCCCTGCGGCGAGTCCGGCTAGCGAGACACGCATCCCCTCCCAGAGGGTGCGGCCGAGCACCTCGCCCGGAGCTCCTCCAAGCGCGAGGCGCACCGCGATGTCGCCCCTGCGCCGCTGGACGGAGTAGGCGGTGATCCCGTAGACCCCGACCACGGCCAGGCCGAGCGCCACCGCCGAGAAGACCGACAGGAGGAGCGAGAGGTGGCGCGGGCGGGCGAGCGCGTCGTGCAGCAGCTCCCGCCCCGTCGCCGGGCGCACGACCGGGACGGAGGGGTCCAGGCGCCGGAGCTCCTCGCGCACCTGCGGCGCAATGTCGTTCGGATCTCCGGCCGCGCGGACCATCAGCCATGCATCGGACAGGCGGTTTGCGGTCGGCTGGTACATGGCCCCCAGCTCGCTGGTGCCGAGTCCGTTGTACGGCACGGTTCCGACCACGCCGACAATCGTCGTGCGGGGTCCCGTGGTCTGCCCCCCCTCGTAGAGCCTGCGGCCGATCGGGCTCTCGCCCGGGTAGTTCCTGCGCGCCCACGCCTCGTCCGCCAGGACCACCGGCGGCGCGTCGTCGTCCAGGTCGGCGCGCGCGAAGCCGCGCCCTTCGACGACGGGGATGCCCATCGTCTCGAAGTACGAGGGGCCGACCACAACCCACGCCGCCACGCGCTCGGGTTGCCCCGGTTGGGTCGGACGGTCCTCCAGGTCGAAGTTGTTCACGACGTTCACGTCATCCGGTGGCCGTTCGGTGGCCAGGCCTGCGCCCACCACGCCGGGAAGCGACTCGATGCGCGCGAGCGCCGGCTGCCAGAACCGCTCCCGGCTCGCCGCGTCAGGATAGGCCACCGGCGAGAGCATGACGCCCATCGTGAGCACGTGGTCGGAGTCGAACCCGGGGTCCATCCGCTGGAGTCGGACGAAGGTGCCCAGCAGGAGGGTCGCCCCGGCAAGGAGCGGCATCACGATCGCGAGCTGGCCCGCGACCAGGAAGCGCCGGGAGCGCTGCCTGGAAAGGCCCGCCGTGGAAGAGCGTCCCCCGGCCCGCAGCGCCGCGGCGAGATCGTGCCGACCGTCGCTGCGCAACGCGGGGAGGGCCGCGAACAGCACCGCGCCGGCGGCCGCGAGCACCAACGCGAACGCCACCGTGTGGGGCGTCAGTCTTGCCTCGCCGGCGCGTCCCAGCCAATCGCCCGCGACGGCGGGGAAGGCCGCGACGCCCGCGCGCGCCAGCCCCAGCCCGAGCGCCCCGCCGCCCGCGGCGAGCCACGCGCTCTCGACCAGGAGGTGGGCACGGATCCGGCCTCCCGAAGCGCCGAGGGCCGCACGCACCGCGAGCTCCCTCGTCCTTCCGCCCAGGCGGGCCAAGAGGAGGTTGGAGGCGTTCGACAGCGCGATGAGAAGGACCATCCCGACGGCGGCCATGAGCACCCCCAGGAGCGGACCCGCGTCCCCGCGCGCGCTCTCGGTCACGTCCATCAGCCCCCACGACGCGTTCCGGTCCTGGTAGGAGTCGGCCCACAGTGGGAACAGCCGGTCGTCGATGGCGCGCAGCTCTCTCCCGGCGGTTCCCGGCTCCACATCGGGGCGAAGTCGTCCGAACACCCGCAGGAAGAACGGTCCCTTGCGGGACGGCGGGTCGAGGCACAGCGTCGGCACGACGTCCATGTCGCGCGCCAGCGGTCCGAGCGTGGGCGGTAGGATCCCGATGACCTCGTACGGTTCGCCGTCGAGCGTGATCGCCTGGCCCAGCGCACCGCCGGCGCCGCCCCGTAGATGACGGTCCGCGAAACCGGTCGTGACCATGGCGGTCCCGCGTGACCCGGGAACGCCCTCGGCATCGGTGGGCGTACGCCCGCGAACGACGGACAGCCCCCAGGTCTCGAGCAGCCCCGGCGTAGCCTCCATCACGCGGACGAGCTCGACGCCGTCCGAGGTGGTAAGCGCGCGCCCGACGCTCCGGGTCGCCGCCACGCGGGCGAACGTGGTCTGTTGCTCCTCCAACGCCTGGAAGTCGACGACCGAGAAGGGGAAGCGGTTCGGCGGCGCGTCGGTGTAGATCCACGCCAGGCGGTCCGCGTCCGGATAGGGGAGTGGCCGCAAATAGAGCGCGTCCACCATCGCGAAGATCGTCGTGCAGCCGCCGATCCCGATGCCGACGGTGAGGACGATCGTCGATGTCAGGGCGGGGGCGCCGAGGAGGCTCCGAGCGGCCCTCGCCACCTCCCCCGTGCCCGGGCTCGACGCGGATTGCGCGGCGCGGAGGCGCCCCACCAGGAGCCGCACGGGATACTGCCGGAGCTGGCGTCGGTACCGCCGGTCCGCCACACGGCGTCCGTGGCGGTCCGCGACCGCGGCGTGCAGCTCGGACAGCTCGTCGAGGACGACCCGGAGCTCGCGCTCGTCCAGCAGGCGGCGGAGCGTCCAGCGCACCCACACGGGGACGGGTGGCGGGGTCGGCCGATGGGTGTGGGGAGCGCTCACCGCTCCTCCACGATGCCGTCGAGCCCCTCCCAGAAGCGGGACATGGTGCGGTGTGCGTCGCGGAGCAGCTCGAGCCCGCTCGGAGTTACCCTGAACCAGCGGCGCTCCCGACCCGAGTCGGTCCGCTCGGCCGCCTCCATGCGCGAGACGACGAGGCCCTTCCCCTCCAGACGGCGCAACGCGATGTAGACCGCCGCCTGGGACACCTCCCGACCGCTGCGCTGCTCCATTTCCAGCACCATCGGGACGCTGTAGGCCTCTCCCCCCAGCTGGAGGATGGTGAGGAGCACCTGCTGCTCGAATCCGCCGAGTCCATACCGCGTCACGACTCACTCCGTTGGGGCGTTCGACAGTCGCACGAGGCACGGGGGCCGCACCTCACTAGCATCGCTAGTAGACTATGGGCGCGGCCGCGGTCCGATGTCAATAGCATTGCTAGTCAGCCCCTCCCCGTCTCGAATCGGCGGGCTCAGACGTCTTCCTCGGAGGCCCCTTGGGGGCCCGGCGATCGTTTCGCCACCGCCGCGTGTACGACAACCCGCGCCGGACACCCTTCGTTCGCTCTCATCCGAGCTCACCATGAACCGACGCCTCGCCCAGCTCGCGCTCCTGCTCCTTCTCCTCCTGGCGGGAAGCGTCCGCCCCCACGACGCGTCCGCGCAGGTGACCCGGACGGATTCGGCGGCCGTCCTGCTGGAGACGGCGGGGCGGATCGAGGCCGAGGGGCAGCCCGATGTCGCGCGCGCGTTGTATCGCTTCGTGGCCGAGCACTTCGCCGAGACGCCGGCGGGCGCGCGGGCGCGGTCGTACCTCGAGTCCACGACGGACGAGGGCACGGCACGCGGAGGACGCGTGGAGCTGCAGGTGTGGAGCACGCTCTACGGCCTGTTCATGGGCGTCGCGATCCCCGGTGCCTTCGGGGCCGAGAGCCCCGAGCCCTACGGCCTGGGTCTCCTGCTGGGTGGCCCGGCCGGGTTCCTGACCGGCAAGGCCATCGCCCGCTCCCGGTCGCTCAGCGAAGGCCAGGCGCGCGCGATCACGTTGGGGGGGACGTGGGGGACGTGGCAGGGCGCCGGGTGGGCCAACGTTCTCGACCTCGGCCATCGCACCGAGTGCTTCGTGGATGAGGTCGCCGGCGAGCTCTGCTACGAGACGGGCGACTCGAGCGAGGAGACGTTCACGGCGATGATCGTCGGCGGCGTCGCCGGCATCGCCGTCGGAACGGTCCTGTCACGCAAGCCGATCTCCCGGGGGGTGGCAACCACGGCGAACTTCGGTGCGTTGTGGGGGACGTGGTTCGGCTTCGCCGTCGGCTACATCGGAGGGCTCGAGCACGACGCCCTCCTGGCTTCGACGCTGGTGGGGGGCGACGCCGGCCTCGTCGCCGGCGCCTTCGGCGCTTCGCGCTGGAACCCGAGCCGCAACCGGGCGCGCCTTGTGAGCATCTACGGCGTGATCGGGGGCCTGTCCGGCCTCGGCGTGGACCTTCTGCTGCAGCCCGACGACGACAAGGTGTCGGTGGGGATTCCGCTGGCGGGGAGCATCATCGGCCTCGCCATCGGGTCGGGCGTCACGCGGGACTACGACGCGGACCGGGGTGGCCGGGACGGCGGAAGCGGCGGTGCGCTGCTGGGCTTCTCCGACGGCGCCTGGTCCATGGACGCGCCGGTGCCATATCCGGTCATGCTGGAGCGCGACGGACCGCGCGGGCCCGTGCGGACCCCCGGCCTTGGCGTGACCTGGCTGAGCGCACGGTTCTTCTAGGGGTAGCGTCGCCGTCGGATCCAGGAGCTCCTCGCCGGCTCCGTCTCACCGGCGGGGCGTGCCGTCACGCTCCCGCGAGCGCCCTGCGGTGGGCGACGATGCGCCCTCCGTGCTCGCGTCCGTTCTCGATGAAGATCTTGTTCGCGTCGTGGCCGGCGGCGATCACGCCGGCGATGTACACACCGGGCACGTCCGTGGCCATGGTCGTGGGGTCGTGCGCGGGGATCCCGGTCTTCCCGTCGATCGACACGCCCAGGTCGCCGAGCATGCGCGGCTCCGCGCGCCACCCGGTCATGGCCACCACGAAATCGTTCGCGATCGCGACGGTCGCATCCGTGTCCACGTGCTGGAGCACCACCGCCTTCGGCTCGATCCGCTCCACGCGATGCCGCCAGTACATGGAGATCTCGCTTCGCTGGAGTCGGTTCGTGATGTCGGGGACGACCCACGGCTTGACCCCTCGGTCGATGGTGTCGAGGAAGTGCACCATCGTTACGCGCGCTCCGTTGCGATACATCTCGAGCGCGGATTCCACGGCCGAGTTGCCCGCGCCCACCACGAGCACGTCCTGACCGTAGAAGGGATAGGGCTCCTTGTAGTAGTGCAGGACCTTGGGCAGGTCTTCGCCGGGCACGTTCAGGAGGTTGGGGCGATCGAAGCCCCCGGTGGCCACGACGAGCGCGTCCGCACCGTATACGCCTTCGCTTCCGTCCATCCTGCGCGTCCGAACCGTGAAGTCCCCCTCCGTGCCCGAGACGGCGGTGACGGCCTCGTACTGGCGGACGTCGACGTCCCAGTGACGGACCACGAAGCGGTAGTAGGCCAGGGCGTCCCGCCGCGTGGGCTTGTCGGTCGGGATGGTGAAGGGGACGTCGCCGATCTCCAGCATCCGTGCGGTGCTGAAGAACGTCATGTAGTAGGGATAGTTGACCAGGGAGGCCGTGATGCATCCCTTGTCGAAGAGGGCGCAAGACACCCCGGCCCGGCACGCGGCCGCACCGACCGCGATGCCGCAGGGGCCCGCGCCCACCACCAGGATCTCGAACCGTTCGTCCATAGGGACTTGCCTTACCCCGGGTCGGGGATTCGTTCCGACCGGGCGCGAACCGCGGAAGGCAGGCCCGTCACTCCGGAGGCCCACGCGTGAGCTCCGCGGAATCCGAGGCCCGTCGGGCCCTGAACCGCCTGAAGCGCGCTGCCGAGAAGGCTCGGCGTGAGCTGGACGAGCTGAAGGGCGCGCTCCGGCACGCCGAGGGGAGCGACTTCCCCTCCGACGAGTACGAGGCCGTGGACACCGCGCTCGGGCGGGTCCTCGACTTCACCGACGAGGAGGCTCGTCGTCTCCAGGAGAAGGTTCTCCACGCGGGGGGCCTGGAGCCGGGTCGGATCCGGCGGGGATAGACCGCTCCGCCTCCACCCGGGCCGCGATGTCGGCGACCGCGCGGCGCAGCGAGGCGTCCTCGCGGGCGAACCAGCGACGATAGAGCGCCCAGGCGGGCAGCGCAGCTCCGGCGACGAGCGCGAGCGGTCCCGCCACGCCCAACGCGGCGACACCGCCGACCGCTTTGAGCGCAACGGCCGTGAGTGCGAGGCCGGCCGTACCGCCGGCGCCGGCGCTGACCATCGCTCCGTCGCGGAAGTTCCCGAGCGCCTCGATGCGCGTGTGCCCCTCCCCGGAGTGGATCGTCACGTAGCGGCCGCCGAACGCGTCCCTGGCCCTCCAGCCGATGCCTCCGCCGACCTCCTCGGTCACGATCCCCTGACGGCGCATCGCGCTGCGGATGAGCCGGAGGACCTCGGCACGCCCCTCCGGGGGAAGCTCGCCGTCCACCTGCACGTCGTAACGCGCAGACACCCTGAGCCCACGCCCCTCGCCGACGGCGCGCTCCGCCTGTACTGCCAGGGCCGCGGCCTCCACCTGGGCGGGGTCGATGCCCACCTCGGCCGCGATCTCCTTGAGCTGACGGAGGGTGAGCCCCGCGTCCGACCTGCCGGCGTCGCTCTCCATCGCACGGCGCAGGATGAGCGAGACCTGCTCGTCGTCGAAGCGCTTTTCGGTCATGGCTCTCGGCGGAAGGGAGGAAGGTGTCCCCCAGTTACGCGCCGGATGGTGCGTTCCGTCAACGATCCGTGTCCGTGGCGTTCTCGACGCGGCCGTCCGGGCCTGATACCCTTGCGTGACCAGGACCGGGCCCACGTGGCCCCCGCGTCGCCCCGCAACCACCCGGATCGCAGTCATGGACCGCCGCACCTTCTCCCGCACCTCGGCCCTGGCCGCCACGGGCGCGCTCGTGGCGCCGGGCTTCGTTCATGCTCGCTCGCGCCGCGCCGACCTCGTGCTCCGCGGCGCGATGGTCTACGACGGCACCGGTGCTCCGGGCCGCGAGCTGGACGTCGCCGTCACGGGCGACCGCATCACGGAGGTCGGGTCCGGTCTGGCGGCGGCTGCGGAGGAGCTCGACCTGGGCGGCCTCGCCCTCGCGCCCGGCTTCATCGACATCCATTCCCACGCCGAGATGTCGCTCTTCGTGGAGCCGAAGGCGGAGAGCCGCATCCGACAGGGCGTGACGCTGGAGGTCGTGGGTCAGGACGGCGGCTCCGTGGGGCCCTGGTCCGACGCCGAGTACGAGGAGACCCGCGACAGCTATCGACGCCGCTACGGAAGGGAGATCGACTTCCGGGATCCCCCGGGATTCCTCGGGGGCATCGATCGCCTGCGCCCGGCGGTCAACGTGGCGACGATGGTGGGCAACGGCTCGGTGCGCGGCCTCGTGGTCGGCAACGAGGACCGGCCGGCGACGGAGGCAGAGATCGCACGCATGAAGGAGGAGGTGCGGCGCGCGATGAACGGGGGGTGTGTCGGCCTGTCGAGCGGCCTGGAGTACACCCCCTCCGGGTTCGCGGACTATTCCGAGCTCGGCGAGCTGGCCTCGGTGCTCCGCGGGACCGGCTATCCCTACGCTTCGCACATGCGCAACGAGGACGATCGCCTTCTCGGGGCGGTGGAGGAAGCGATCTTCGTGGGGCGCCTGGGGGGCGTGCCAGTGGAGATCTCGCACCTCAAGGCCCAGGGTCAGCGCAACTACTGGAAGGAGGACGTGGTCCTCGACCTCCTTGCGAAGGCCCGCGCCGACGGCGTGCAGGTGGCCTTCGACGTCTACCCGTACACGGCCTATCAGACCACACTTTCGAATCTCTTCCCCACAGAGATGCGCGCCGGGGGGACCGACGCGTTCCTCGGGCGCCTCCGGGACCCTGCGACCGCCGCACGCCTGGAGAAGGCGTGTCGCGACAAGGTCGCGCTCCTGGGCGACTGGAACGCCGTGCAGATCACGTCGGCGGGCGAAGCCTCCCCATGGGCGAAGGGCCGGCGCATGGGCGACCTCGCGCGCGAGCGCGGCGTCGATCCCTACGAGCTCACCGTGCAGCTGCTCGAGTCGAACCATGGCGGTGTGGGCATGATCGGCCACGGCATGGGGGAGGAGAACGTCGAAGAGCTCGTCGCCCACCCGCTCGGCGCGATCTGCTCGGACGGGGGCGCATACGCCCCCTACGGCCCACTGAGCGCGGGCTCTCCACACCCCAGGGGATACGGGACGTTTCCGCGGGTCCTCGGCAGGTACGTGCGCGACCGACGTGCGCTCACCCTCGAGGAGGCCATCCGCAAGTGCACGACCGAGCCGGCGGGACGGCTGCGTATCCGCGACCGCGGCCGCATTGCCGTCGGGGCCTTCGCCGACCTGGTCGCCTTCGATCCCGACACGGTGGAGGATCGGGCCACCTTCGAGGACCCGCACCAATACCCGGTCGGGATCCCGGTCGTGGTCGTGAACGGAGTCGTCACGCTGCGGGACGGCGAGCACACGGGGGACCTGGGAGGGAGGGGCGTGCGGGGCGACGCGCGCATCTGAGCCCGGGCCCCATGTCCTCCTACTTCGACTTCTCCGAGCGGTACGGGAGCCGCGCCGGCGGCTACCGCGACCTCATGAGCCACCAGGTGCGCCACGTGCTCCTGGTGTCGTCCCTGTACGAGTCGTTCATCCTCGCGGAGGACGGCCACCTGCACGAGCGCGTCCTCGGGAAGTTCCTGGAGGCGTCGCCGCGCGAGCCCCCCGATCTGACCCGCGTGTCGTCCGGGCGCGAGGCCTTGAAGATGCTGCGGAGTGGCCACCGGCGGGTGGACCTGATCATCACCAGCCCGGACCTGGGTGACATGGACGCCGTGAAGCTCGCCGCGACCATGGCCGACGAGGGGATCAAGGTCCCCGTCACCCTGCTGGCCTACGACCGCGAGGAGCTGCGGGCCGTCGAGAAGCGCCTCGACGACACAGGGATCCTGGCGTCGTTCCTCTACCAGGGCGACGCCCGCATCCTGATGGCGATCGTCCAGGCGGTGGAGGACCGCCTGAACGTCGAGCGCGACACCCGCATCGGGGTTCCGGTCTTCCTGGTGGTCGAGGACAACGTCCGCTTCTACTCGGCGTTCCTGCCCGTGATCTACTCCGAAGTGCACCATCTCTCGGAGTCCGTGCAGTTCGAGGCGGGTAACCGGCTCCAGCGCATCATGCGCATGCGCGCGCGCCCGAAGATCATCATGGCCACGACGTACGAGCGGGCGCTGCGGGACTTCCAGCGCTATCGCACGTCGATCATGGGCGTGTTCAGTGACATGCAGTTCCCCCGTGGAGGGGAGCCCGACCCGGACGCGGGCCGCGCTCTGGTGCAGGCGATCCGGGCGTTGGAGCCCGAGACGCCGATCTCCCTGCAGTCCTCCCACGAAGAGAACAAGGAGGTCGCCCAGGAGCTGGAGGTCGGCTTTCTCCTCAAGGGCTCGCCCGACTTCCTGCAACAGCTCAGACGCTACCTCGCCGAGCATCTCTTCTTCGGGGATTTCGTCTTCCGCAACGAGGCCGGCGACGAGATCGCGCGGGCGCCGGACCTCAAGGCGCTGGTCGCGAAGCTCGACACCATCCCCGGGGAGAGCGTCGCCTACCACGCGCTGCGCCACGACTTCTCGCGCTGGCTCCGGGCGCGGGCGGAGTTCGGGTTGGCGGCCAAGCTGCGTCCGCGGCTTCTGGAGGATTTCCCGTCCGTCGAGGCACTGCGGGCCTCGCTGATCCATGACATCGACCGCTACCGCAGGGAGCGCAACAGAGGCTCCGTGAACCCCTTCCGTCCCGATCTGTTCGACGGGGAGGAGGGGATCGTGCAGATCGGGGGCGGATCCCTGGGTGGGAAGGGCCGAGGGCTCGCCTTCGCGTCGCGCCTCCTGGACGAAGTGCGTCTCTCCGAGCGCTTCCCGGGCGTGCGCATCGACGTGCCTGCCGCGGTCGTGCTCGGCACCGGCGTCTTCGACCAGTTCCTGGACGACAACGACCTGCGTTCCTTCGCTTTGCAGAGCGAAGACGAGGAGGAGACGCTCCAGCGCATCCTCGCGGCGCCGCTGCCCCCGGAAATCGTGACGGCGCTGGAGAAGGTCCTGAACGTGGTGCACGGACCGCTCGCCGTGCGCTCCTCCTCCCTCCTCGAGGACTCGCCCCAGCAGCCTCTGGCCGGCATCTACGGTACGTGGATCCTCCCCAACGACGCACCCGAGGTGGAGGCCCGCCTCGCGCAGCTCGTCGACGCCGTCAAGCGCGTGTACGCGACCACGTTCGGGCGGAAGGCGAGGGCGTTCCTCGACGCCACGCCCTACCGCCTCGAGGAGGAGGCGATGGCGGTCATCATCCAGAGGGTGGTGGGTGCCCGCCACGGAGACCGCTTCTACCCGCACATCGCTGGCGTAGCCCGTTCGCACAACTACTACCCCCAGCCGCCGGCGCGCCCGGAAGACGGCATCGCGGCCGTGGCCCTAGGGCTGGGCAAGACCGTGGCGGAGGGAGAGCCGTGCCTTCGCTTCGCGCCCCCGCACCCGGGTCACATCCTGGATCATTCGTCCGTGGAGGGAATGCTCGAGAACGCCCAACGTGAGTTCTGGGCCCTGCATCTCGGGGAGAAGCCGCCCGACGGGGGGTGGACCTCCGACGGGCCGCTGGTCCGCCTCTCGCTCCGGGACGCGGAAGGGGACGGCACGCTCGCCCCGGTCGCGTCGACCTATTCCGCGGAGAACGACGCGGTCTACGACGGGATCGGCAGGCAGGGTGTACGGCTCGTGACCTTCGCGCCGGTGCTCAAGCACGAGCTGTTCCCTCTCGCCGAGATCCTGCGCGAGCTGCTCATTCTGGGGATGGCCGGCACGCGTCTCCCCGTGGAGATAGAGTTCGCGGCGACGCTCGGGGGCCGAGGCGAGCTGTCCGAGATGGCCTTCCTCCAGCTCCGCCCGGTAGCCCCCTCGCGCGAAGACGCCGACGTGGACCTGGCGAGCATCCCGCGGGCGCGCATCTTCTGCGAGAGCCCGTCCACGCTGGGTCACGGGAAGGTGGACCGACTCACGGACTGGATCATCGTGGACCGGAACCGCTACGAGCGATCGCAGAGCGCGGAGGTGGCCGCCGCGGTCGCGCACTTCAACGGGATCCTGGCGGCCGAGGGACGTACCTACGGCCTCATCGGCGTGGGGCGGTGGGGGTCCACCCAGCCCTGGCTGGGGATCCCCGTGAAGTGGGAGGACATCTCCGGCGCGCGTGTGATCGTCGAGGCGGGCTTCCGCGACTTCCGCGTCACGCCGTCGCAGGGCACCCACTTCTATCAGAGCCTCGCGTCGCTGGGTGTGGGCTACTTCACCGTGAACGCGCACGCCGGGGAGGGCTTCGTGGACTGGGACTGGCTGGACGGGATCCCGGCCGTGGATGCGCAGGGGCCCGTGCGTCTGCTCCGCTTCGCGTCTCCCGCCGTGGCCCTCATGGACGGGAGCGAGCGCCACGGCGTCCTCCTCAAGCCCGAGGGATCGTAGGGGACGCGGGGTGCGCATCGTCTCGGGCATCTGGGCCGGAAAGGATCTCGTGTCACCCGGCAGACGCGTGCGCGCGACCGCCGAGGACGTCCGCGACCGATGGTGCTCGTTCGTCGAGGAGCATCTCCAGGATGCCTCAGTGCTGGATCTCTTCGCGGGGTGCGGAGGGCTGGGGCTCGAAGCGCTTTCCCGCGGCGCGGCCACCGCCGACTTCGTGGAGGCCGGTGCCGTGGCCCTCCACGCGCTCAAGGCGAACGTCGCCGCGCGGCGGCTCCGGCCGCCAGACCCGGATTCGCCGCCGACCGCGCGCAGAAAGGCCGCCCGGATCTTCAAGAGGGATGCCATTCCCTTCGTGCGCGGGCTGGAGAAGTACGCCTACGACGTGGCCTTCGCCGACCCCCCGTACGGGTCGGGCAAGCTGGACCTGGTCGTGAGCCGCTGGCGGGAGATTCCCTTCGCCCGGATCCTGGGTGTGGAGCACGCCGCGGAGCACCCGGTGCCCCCCGGCGGGAAGCGCCTGGACTTCGGGGACACCCGGGTGACCATCTACGGACTGGGCGCGCGTCGGGGGCGGAGGGGCCGCCGCATGTGAAGAAGGGTGCGTATCGCGCCCGGATCCACCATCTTATTGGGCCCTCCCGTTGCACCCGCCTGCCCACTAACTCCCACCGCGAGAAGGAAACGAGCGCACCTATGGCTGCCTACGTGACGAGCCTCATGGAGGCTGTGAAGGCGAAGAACCCGGCTGAGCCGGAATTCCACCAGGCCGTGCAGGAAGTCGCGGAGTCCCTGGAGCTGGTTCTGGAGAAGAGGCCCGAGTACCGGTCGGCGAAGATCCTCGAGCGGATCATCGAGCCGGAGCGGGTGATCCTGTTCCGCGTGCCCTGGGTGAACGATCGGGGCGAGGTCCAGGTGAACCGCGGGTTCCGCGTCGAGATGAACAGCGCCATCGGCCCCTACAAGGGCGGACTGCGCTTCCACCCTTCGGTCACCCTGGGGATGCTGAAGTTCCTCGCCTTCGAGCAGGTCTTCAAGAACGCCCTCACCACGCTGCCGATGGGCGGCGGCAAGGGCGGCTGCGACTTCGATCCGAAGGGCAAGAGCGACGGAGAGGTCATGCGCTTCTGCCAGAGCTTCATGACCGAGCTGTTCCGCCACATCGGGCCGAACACCGACGTTCCCGCCGGAGACATCGGCGTGGGCGGCCGTGAGATCGGCTTCCTCTTCGGCCAGTACAAGCGTCTGGCCAACGAGTTCACCGGTGTTCTCACCGGCAAGGGACTCAACTGGGGCGGCTCTCTGATCCGGCCCGAGGCGACCGGCTACGGCGCGGTGTACTTCGCCGCCGAGATGCTGGGGACGAAGGGGGAGACGCTCGAGGGCAAGACGTGCCTCGTGTCCGGCAGTGGCAACGTGGCGCAGTACACTGCCGAGAAGCTGCTCGACTTCGGCGCGAAGCCGGTGACCTTCTCCGACTCCGGCGGCTACATCTACGACGAGGCCGGGATCGACCGCGACAAGCTCGCGTTCGTGATGGACCTGAAG
>Ga0307423_1000068_pt1 | contig 56910 bp, 53 predicted proteins | sample SalMarWE160310MG_FD_202154 | JGI IMG/M metagenome (GOLD analysis project Ga0307423, IMG submission 202154) | Salt marsh sediment microbial communities from the Plum Island Ecosystem LTER, Massachusetts, United States - WE1603-10 | ecosystem: Environmental > Aquatic > Marine > Intertidal zone >...
CTTCGTAGTAGCGACGAGGAAGGCCAATGGATACAACTCAACTCCTCAAAGGGGTGCTCGACACGGCGGTGCTGGCAGTACTCAGGCGGGGCAATACCTACGGGTACGACCTGGTGAGGCAACTGCGAGATTCAGGGTTCGATGACGTCGGCGATGCATCGGTCTACGGCACGCTGCGCCGTCTCTTTGGCGGCGGCTACCTGACGTCCGAGATAGTTCCCTCCGACGAAGGACCACCACGAAAGTACTACGGGCTCAACAATGCAGGCCGGGACATGCTCGACTCGGCCACCAAGACCTGGGGCCACTTCTCTCTCGTGATGTCCGAGCTCCTGGCAGAGGAGGCAGTATGACCACCGCAACGATCTCCACCCCGGCCGAGAAGTACCTCGAAGCGGTCCAGAGAGGTCTCTCCGACCTCCCCGCGGAGGACATTGAGGAAGTACTCCAAGACCTGGCCGCCCACATCGCCGAGCTCGGCGAGGACAACCCGGAAGCAAGCCTGGGAAGTCCCGACGCATTCATCGCAGAATTCCGTGCCAGTGCCGGTCTCGACTCCGTCGGAGCCAGGTCGCCGGGTCGAGCACGTACCTGGCTCACCGAGAGGCTGGCGGCGATCAAACGATCCAGGACACGGCTTGCACAGATGGTCGAACCACTCGGTGCACCCATCACACGGCGCAGCGACGAGATCCGGACCGCATGGATCTGGTCACGCGGCCTCCTGGGCCTCGCCGCATTCGTGTGGATCAGTCATGACAGATTCTACGGAAACCAGGGGTGGCTTCTATCGAACGGTCTCCTCCTCAATCTGATTGTTGTTGCTTCCGCAACAGCGCTGTCCGTGTGGTTGGCAGGCAAAAGGGGCACGTGGTGGCAACGGACCGAAAGCCTTGCGAGCATCGTGATCGGTGGTCTGATCTTGTTGGCGATCATCTCCCCCCGCTATGTCCCGTATCCCGAGGAGATCTACCCGGATACCTTCGACCAATCCGCACCCGCGCTGCTGATCGGGCCGAACGGGCCAATCCAGAACATCTATGCCTACGACACAAGCGGCAACCCGGTTCAGGTGCTCCTCTACGACGAGTACGGCAACCCGCTCCAGACGCTCCCGGAGTATGCGTACGACGAGGCGGAAACGTATGCCGGTCAGAGCGAACCGTTCATCTGGGAGGGCTATGAGATCCGATTCGCCACAGATACCTACGGACGGCCAATCGGCAATCTGTTCCCCCTCGAAAGATACGAGTGGACCGAAACCGGCGCCAGATCGGCCCCACAGCCACCACCTGTGATCGGTATCCCGGCACTGCCGGGGCCCACAGCCGATGACGGCACTGCGTCTGAGACCGAAGCCACGGCCCCGGCAGCACAGCAGGAGACGACAACGACCACCATGGTCGATGAAGGGATGGCGTCGACCACGTCTGAAGCCACGACGAGCACAACACCCAAGAACTGAGATGTCACATGATTAGTCGAGCGACGGAGGCCGTGCTCACGCCGGCCTCCGTTGTTGTTCCAGGGAATGGAGTCAGTCGTCGGTTGGCGTCACATCCTGGGCCGCTACCCGCTCGGGATCGTCACGCCACACGAAGTACGAGTAGGCAACCAGGAACACGAGCCCCGGGATCATGACGGCAAACATGGCATAGAACGCCCACTCTGAACTGATGACGGCCCCGAGCATCGTGGCGAGACCGGTAGCGATGAACACGCGACCTCCGAGTCGATGGGTCTTTGTCCACGACAACTTGCTGGTGAGCGTCCACGGCGTGCGGATGCCGGCAAACCAGTTGGGCCGGAACTTGCCCATCACCCCGCCAAGAATCAAGAAGAGCACGCCCACTGCTCCAATCATCAGATCGTCGGTCGGGAATTCCGCTTCTCGCCCTATGGCGATGACGGTGACGGCGTAGACAAACCCCAGGTACGCGGTGACGAGGACACGCACGAGCAGGTAGGTACCGGCAAACGTCTCATAGTTCCGCTTCGCCGGGTCGATGCGGGGGATGTATTTCAACAGCAGGTACAAACCGACGGCCACAATGGGGTCGAGCAATAGCCCTACAAACCTGCCCCCGTACCCATCCACCTCACCTGCCGCGTTCCAGTGGATCGGGATCCGATCCGGAACCGAGCCCCACCGCACCGCAGCCGTAACGAACATTGCGGCCATGATCGCAAGCTGGACGATCTCCCATGCTCTCCTGTGCTTCAACATCTCTCACTCCTCTGCGATCTCAGGCCCCGAAGGACGAGGATGATGGTGGCTCTCGAAGTACGACATGATGGATGCGGCCGCATCCTCGAAAGCGGACATGTTTATTGAGTAGACGACCTTGGTCCTGCTGCGCTCCGACACGACGAGCCCCGCCGATTTCAACACGTTGAAGTGACCGGTCATGGTCGATCTGGCGAGATCGAAATGTGCAGCCAACTCCCCTGCCGTTAGGTCGCCTTCCCGCAGCAGGCGAAGAACCTCACGCCGTGTCGGGTCGGCCAGTGCTCGCAGTATTGCGTTGATCGCCATTTCCTTGCTATTTCGTCGAACACCGAAATATACCTCATTACTGGCCCCATGGGGGCAACCTGTCGTGCTGTTGCGCAATCCGGTGAAGCGGGGCCATCTCCCACTATCACCACGAGGTGAGGCTCGACTACGAGAACAGGACCCTGGACCAGGCACTGGCCGGGGAGGGTGCGATGCTGAGCGTGGGGAGGCCGGTTGGCGGCCGAAGCCAGTTCCCGGAGCTCTGCCCATCAGCACCGCTCGTACCGGGCGAGAGGGCCGCTGCACCGATCTCGGCTGGAAGACCGGTTAGCCGAGCGGATCCCTTTCATCGACCTGCTCGAATACGCGCTTGGCCTTCCCCACCTCCGAGCGCGGCATCGAACCAGGCTCGCCAACCAGCACCGTTGTGCGCGATCGCAGCCGGCTGTGCAACGCCCGTTCGAGACGGTCCCGGATCTCGCCCCGGAGAGGAAGATCGGCGTTCGAAGCGAGTTCACAACGCACCACCATCTCGACAAGCGTCCCGCGCCTATCGAGGACGACCGCCCATTGACCCGATACTGCGGGCTCGGCCAGCACAACCGCCTCGATCTCCGAGGGGAACACGTTGACGCCGCGTACGATCAGCATGTCATCGGCCCGACCGCTGATTCGATCCATGCGACGGAAGGTTCGGCCACAGGCTGACGGCTCGTCGACGAACCGGGTTACGTCGCCGGTTCGGTACCGGATCACCGGCAACGCCTCCTTGGTGAGTGTGGTGAGCACAAGCTCCCCGTATGTGCCGTCTGACACGGGATCCCCGGTCTTGGGATCGACGATCTCAGGGAAGAAGTGATCGTCGAAGATGAACGGCGCCCCCTTCCCGGCAACCGACTCCATCGCAACGCCCGGCCCCATTACTTCGGAGAGCCCATAGATGTCGAGGGCGTCGATGCCCCAGGCTTCCTCGATCTTGACCCGCATCGATTCTGACCATGGCTCTGCACCGAGGATGCCGTATTCCAGTTTGATGCGATCCTTCACTCCTGCCGCATCCGCCTTTTCAGCCAGCAGCAAGGTGAACGAAGGCGTCGCACAGATACCACGGGCTCCCAGATCGGCGAGGAGCTCGACCTGGAACGCGGCGTTTCCACCTGAGGCAGGTACCACCGTCACGCCAAACCGCTCAGCGCCGCCATGAAGGCCGAGCCCGCCGGTGAACAACCCGTAGCCGTACGCGTTGTGGAAGACATCGCTTGGCCGCGCACCGGCACATCCCAACACCCTGGCGTTTACCTCGGCGAACACGTCGAGATCTCCCCTGGTATATGCGACCACCGTCGGCTTGCCTGAGGTGCCCGAAGAGGCGTGGATACGATTGCAGTCCTCGATCGGTACCGCCAGCATCCCAAACGGGTACTCGTCCCGAAGCTCCGACTTGACGGTGAACGGAAGCGCGGTGATCTGATCGATCGACTCAATCGAACCAGCCCCGCCTAGCTTCTCCCGCCAGTAAGGGTTGGTACCTGCCCGAAGCCTGTCTACCAATGATGCCAGCCGCTCTGATTGCAGCTGCCGCTTGGCATCGTGGCTCATCGTTTCCAGCTCAGGCTGATACATGGTCCTCGCTCCCTCCCGACGACGCCTCCCAGCACCTCTGGTCGTGCGTTTAGGCTCCGGCGACCCCGGCAAGCCTCATCTCTTTGATTGCTTTGTCACCGTCGCCCGCCTTCAGATCGACCGCAGCAACAGCGTCTTGCAGCAGAACAACCGAATATCCGAACGCGGCACCGTCGAGTGCCGTTGCCTTGACGCAATAGTCCGTGGCAAGCCCACAAACGACGATCTTGTCGATACCCCACCGGTCGAGTTGATCACGCAAACCTGTCTCCGTCACGACATCCGCCTCAGGATCTTTCATCGAGAACCCGGAGTAGCCATCCTCTCCGCCGGTGCCTTTCCTGACAACCGGACCGTCCACGATCAGGTTGGGGTGAAAAGCCGACCCCCATGTGTCTGCGACACAGTGCACAGGCCAGATGCCTCCGTCCTTGGCGAAGTGCGGTGTTGAGGGCGGATGCCAATCGGCCGTATACACAACCCGGGCCCCTGCGCTGCGGGCGCGAGCGATCTCGCTATTGACGGCGGAGACAACGTTTTCGCCACCATTCACATAGAGGTTCCCGTTCGGGTCGGCAAAGTCATTCTGGACATCGACAACCACCAGGGCGGTGTCACGGTTGTAATTGAATGCAGACATACGACGATCTTACTGAACCACGATCGACAGCCCGCCCCGGTCTCTCAGGGAGGTCAGGGTCGAATCAGGGTCAGTCCCGATAGATCCGCGAGCCGGTTTGAGAGAAAGTCAGAGGTAGACGAGCAACACAGAACTGAGGACAGAATGACCGCCACCACCCAGAACGACAACTCAACACCCGCACCGGTCACGACTGACTCCCGGAACTGGGCAACTATGAGCCACCTATCGGGATTCTCGATCTTCCTCGGTATCCCGCCTGCGATCGGCCCTCTGATCATGTGGCTACTGAGAAGGGACGATCCCTACGCATCGCACCACGCCAAAGAGGCGCTGAACTTCAACATCTCATTCATCATCTACTCGGTGGTAGCAGCCATCAGCATCATCGCGCTGATCGGGATCCTGGCCCTGCCGGCGGTACTGATCGGCTGGTTCGTGCTCACCATTCAGGGTGCGCTGCGCGCATCGGCGGGCGAATACTACGAGTACCCGCTGACGATGAGATTCGTGAAGTAGCACCAGATCCCGGGCACCCAACTCCCTTCCTCCCGCTCCACAGTGCCCGTGGCAGAGACCCCCGGTGACCTACCCGTCACCGGGGGTTTCTATTCCACCATGAGTTAGCCGGGCAACTTTACAGCAACTAGATGCATATGCCCTGACTGCCCTAACGACAACGTCACGCGCGGGCAAATGGCAGCATTCCTCCACCGGGCGCTTGGCTAGGCAGACGGTAGTCCCCGACGACCGTTGAGCCGTCGGGGACCCGTGTGTACGGATCAGCCCCTACCCGATGTCCGTCTCCTTGGTCGGTGTTATCGCCCGGATCCCCCATGACCCCGGGCGATAACACCGCCAGGACCAGCCCCGCAGCAATCACCAACCACCAGCGCTGCGTTGTCCAGACCGGATTTTCCATTCCGGTTAGAAAGAGCACGGTGGCATACTCGTGATACACGGTTTTCTAGGAATCACGACGAACATGGCTCAGGGACGGTTCGACAAAAAACCGGCAAGAAGATCTCAGGTATTCCACCGCATCAGCCGATTGAGTCAGGATACGGAGGATTAGAAGTTGACACTCGACCCGCAAATACTCGACAAAGAGCTGCGACAGGAACTGACCGAAGTCCATCTCCAAACTGAGAATGGACGGATTCTGATACCGGTGGTCCCTCTCGACATGGGCATCGTTGCTTCGGACGTCTTCGGCATGGACGACGAGGACGAGGCCTTTGACCTCATCAAGGCCGAAATGGGAATGGAACCTCTGATACAGCTCGAGTGGCACGAGGATGGTGCACCGGAGTTCGACAACTCGCTCCAGGTGCTCCGTCTCGGTGAGCGCGCCTATATCTCCATCTCGCCCGATCCCGCGGTCGCCCAGCATTGGGAAGCGATCGCAATGTGCGAGCCGGGAACGCCCGAGATGATGGAGACGTTCTTCCTCGACCTTGCCAGGGACAATGGCTCTACATACAGCATCGATCTATACAGCGCGCTACCGACCCGGGTCTCCTCCGACTACCTGAGTTGTGATGCGGTAGCAGCCAGCTTCTCCGCCTATCTGGACTGGGACGAGAGCCGATCGCCGGGGGCATGGGCATACGCATGTGAGTACTTGCCACGGTCAGTCGAGAAAACTCCCGATCTGGTCATCGGATCGATGGCGCTGCGAAAAGAGGACAACGAGTTCTCCCGACGTCGGTACATCAACGCATACGCAACCGCCGTCTATAACCACGGCGCAAGCGCAGCCACCGGCTAGAGGCGGGCTCCTGTAGAGAGGACCGCCATCGCCCTCGTGGCTAGCTCGAGGAGATCACCGCCGTCACGACCCCACGCAGTCATCGCAACCACGAGCGCCGACACGAACGTGTTCACCACGACCCGAAGCTCCAGGTCGTTCGCGTCCCGGCCGCTGCGCGCAGCAAGCACGCCGACAACCATGTCAACACCCGACTCGAAGTGATCACCCATGTGCGACCGCAGTGCCGGCTCGCTCATTATGAGCCTCACCCGGCGACGGAACGTGCTCTCCTCAGATGCCACGAGCGGCCACAACTCCTCGATCGCCGCCATGAGCGAGTCAATCGGTTGTTCGTCGGGCGGGCGACCGTTCAGCGCGGCCACCAGCACCGGATCCCAGGGATCCCAGAAAACAGTCTCATCCTTCGTCGTGAAATAGCGGTAAACCGTGCTGGGCGAGACCTCGGCCACGGCAGCGATCTGCTCGACCGTCGTGTTGTCGAAACCCTGCTCCTCGAACAGCTCGAGCGCAGCCGCCTGGATGGCGAGCCTGGCCCGCTCCTTCTTGCGCTGACGTAACGGAATCTGGTCGGTCGTCACCCTTTCATATTAGCCTAATCGTGATATTATGACAGTGACTTTCAATTCAGAGTCCCTGTCACCAACTGCCTTGACTACGGGTCACACCAGAAGGAAAACGGTATGGAACCTGTGATCTCGCTGCGCCATATGCGCAAGACGTTTGGAACCACGGTCGCCCTCGACGGGCTGGACCTCGAGGTCGCCCCGGGAGAGGTGCACGGGTATCTGGGCCCGAACGGTGCTGGCAAGTCCGTGACGATCCGGATCTTGCTCGGTCTGCTCCGCCGCGACTCGGGTGAGGCGAGGTTGTTCGGGGCGGACCCATGGCCGAACGCCGTCGAGTTGCACCGGCGTCTCGCCTATGTGCCGGGGGATGTGAGCTTGTGGCCGAATCTCTCGGGAGGAGAAGCGATCGACGTGCTGGCGTCGCTGCGAGGCGGGATCGATCGACGCAGGCGAAACGAGTTAGTCGAGCGCTTCGAGCTCGACCCGCGCAAGAAGGCCGCAACGTACTCCAAGGGCAACCGGCAGAAGGTAGCGCTGGTGGCAGGGCTGGCCTCGGAGGCCGAGCTTCTCATCCTGGACGAGCCGACCTCGGGGCTCGATCCCCTGATGGAGTCGGTGTTTCAGGAGTGCATCCTGGAGAAGAAGGCGGAAGGGCGGACCGTGCTGCTGTCGAGCCATATTCTCGCCGAAGTGGAGAAACTCTGTGATCGACTGACGATCATCCGGCTGGGTCGGGCCGTGGAGAAGGGCACGCTCGCCGAGCTCCGTCACATCACAAGCACCTCGTATGTCGTCGAGACCGAGCGACCGATTAGTGGGTTGGACACGATCCCGGGAGTCCGATCGATCCACTGCGACGGACGATCGACCAGCTTCGAGGCCGACGCCGCCGCAGTCGGTCCCGCGTTCAACGCGGTCCACGCCGCCGGGGTGCGGTCCCTGTTTGGCCAGCCACCCACCCTGGAACAGCTGTTTCTCCGCCACTACGAAGCAGAGCTCAACGGGACCAAACCGGGGGCCGCTCGATGACCGGCGCGACCGGAGGCTTCACCGGGACCGCCCGACTGCTACATCTGGCGCTTCGTCGCGACCGAGTTCGGATCGCCGTCTGGGCGGCGTCGATCGCCGGTCTCGTCGGGGTATCGGCGGCGAGCGTCCACGGTCTCTACGGCACGGCGCAGCAAAAGATGGAGTACGTCCAGGTCACCCGGGGGAACGCGGCGATGATCGTCCAGTCGGGACCCGGATACGGTCTCGACCACCCCACCACCGGAGCCATCTTCATGAACGAGACGGCAATCTGGACGATCGTACTCGTCGCCGTGTTCGGCATCCTCATGACCACCCGCCACACCCGGCTCGAAGAAGAGACGGCACGTTCCGAGCTTGTCCGCTCGGCCCCGGTGGGCCGGTACGCGGGAGCGACCGGCGGGCTCCTCGCGGTCCTGGTCGCCCAGGTCACCGTCGCGATTGTGACTGTGCTCACCGTCGTCGGCTTCGGCTACGGACCGGTCGGAGCAATTGCCTTCGGGACGGCCCTCGTCGTCGCCGGAAGTGCCTTCTCGGCGGTGACGCTCGTCGCCGCCCAGGTCGCCGCGTCGTCACGCACCGCCAGCGGTCTGGGCTTGACGGTGCTCGGTATAGCGTTCGCGATCCGCGCCTACGGTGACGTGGCCGTGCCATGGCTGAGCTGGCTGTCGCCGATCCACTGGGCACAAGCGGTACGCGCCTTTGCGGGCGAGCAGTGGCTCGTTCTGATCCTTCCCATCGCTCTGACCGGGGTACTGTTGCCGGCGGCCGCCTCACTTGCGGAGCATCGCGACTTTGGCGGCGGGCTGCTCGACCCGCGACCCGGACGAGCTGAGGCGGCTCCGACCCGCTACCCCTTGCTGCGTCTCGCAGCCGGGCTGCTCCGTGGTTCGATCATCGGCTGGGGCATCGGGATCGCCGCGGGTGCGTTCTTCCTCGGCGTGGTCGCCGACCAGGTGGAGCAGATGGCCGCAGACAATCCTGCGATGAGCGGAATCCTCAGCGTGGCCGGAAGCGGCTCGATAACCGATACCTTCCTCGCCACCGCACTTCTCATCGTCGGCTTGCTCGTTGCTGGGTTCGCCATCTCGGCTGCGCTGCGCATGCACACCGAGGAAGCCGCCGGTCGTGTGGACCCGCTGCTCGCCACCCCGGTCGGCCGGGCTCGATGGGCGGGCAGCCATCTCGCGGTGACGATGGGAGCGCTGGTGGGTCTGATGGCGATCGGTGGCCTCGCCGCCGGGCTCGGCGCCGCCCTGGTTCTCAACGACCCCTCCCGGATCCTCGGAATGCTCGGTGGCGGCATCACCATGGCCGCAGGGGTTGCCGTGCTCGGTGGGATCGCGTTCCTCGTGTGCACAGCGGCGCCGCGGCTGGCGTTGCTGGCGTGGGTGCCGATGATGCTCGCCGCATTCCTGAGCATGTTCGGCCGGTCGCTCGACCTAGCTTCCTGGTTGATGGACCTGTCACCGTATCAGCATGTGCCCGCACTACCCGCGGCCCAATTCGATCTGGTCCCGGTGTTGCTGCTGACCCTGACGACCGGGGGCCTGATCTTGGTCGGGCTCGCCGTGCTACCCCACCGCGACGTCGGCCGCACCTGAGCATCCGTTCTGGCGCTGAAATCGGCATCATGTTGCCTGATTCAACGCCAGAAGCGATTTGCTAGCTCTGCTCGCTCGAGGATGCCCAGAGGTTGACCCCGCCTTCGACCGCGTATTTGTCGATCTCGGCAAGCTCCCCATCGGTGAAGTCGAGATTGTCGAGCGCCCCGAGATTGTCCTCGATTTGCGACCACCGGCTCGCTCCAACAAGCGCCGTCGTCACTCTCGGGTCCCGTAGCACCCAGGCCAGGGCCATCTGCGCAAGGCCTTGACCCCTCCGCTTTGCGATCTCGTTCAGCGCTCTCACGTTGGCGAGATTTCGCTCGTTGAGATGATCCGGGAGGAACGAGCCCCCATCTTCGGAAGCTCTGGAAACCTCGGGCACACCGCCCAGGTACTTTGGTGTCAGTAGTCCCTGAGCGAGCGGCGAGAAGGCGATGAGCCCGATCCCCTCTTCCTCGAGGACATCGAGTAAACCATCTTCAACCCAACGATTGAGCATCGAATAGGAGGGCTGGTGAATGAGACAGGGCGTGCCGAGCTCCCGCAGGATGGCCGCAGCTTCGGCTGTCTTCTTTGGACCGTATGAGGAGATGCCAACGTAGACGGCCTTTCCGGCATGCACCGCCGAGGCCAGGGCCCCCATGGTCTCCTCGAGCGGTGTTGTCGCGTCGTAGCGATGCGAGTAGAAGATATCGACGTAGTCGACCTGCATCCGCTCGAGGCTCTGGTCGAGGCTGGCCAGCATGTACTTACGGCCGCCGCCACCCTGTCCGTAGGGACCTGGCCACATGTCGTATCCGGCTTTGGTGGAGAGAACCAGCTCATCCCGGTATGGGGCCAGTTCCCTGCTCATGATGTGCCCGAAGTTTTCTTCGGCCGATCCGTACGGTGGCCCATAGTTGTTGGCCAGATCAAAGTGCGTGATGCCACGGTCGAAGGACTTGAGCACCATCTCCTTGACGTTCTCGAAGGGGGCCTCGGTGCCGAAGTTCTGCCACAGGCCGAGAGCGATCTTGGGCAGATCGAGCCCGCTGCGCCCGCATCGGGCGTATGGCATCGAGTCATAGCGGTTCGTGGCGGCGGTGTACATGATGTGGTCCTCTCGCGGCGTTTTCTTCTCGTCGCGCTGTATCTTCCCCCCCGACATGACACAACAGCAAACCTACGACGAGCTCCAGGCGTATCTCATCGAGAGCGCGCACCCCCAATTCATCATCCAGCACGCGGTCGATGCGTGGACGGCCCAACATGCCTCAGCCGAAACAAAACCGATCGGGCTGACGTTTGCGCTCGTTGGGCTCTACCTCCACGTCGAGCGGGGAGCTACCGGCCGGTGGGTCCAGCAAGTGCACGTGCGCTTGGGTCGACGCAAACGAGAATGGCCCTCCTTCCCGATACCGGAGGATCGGGGTGGCGTGACCGTGCTCGACGTCATGGCGAGAGATCCGGGCCCGGAGCGGGACCAAGCCATCGACGACTGGTGTGCTTCGGTGTGGGAGGCATACGCCGACAGCAACCAAGCTGTCGAAGACCTCCTGACGGAATACGAGATCATCTGACCCCAGTGCCGGCGAGTATCGTGGCCGCCATGAGACCGAGCTGGGATCAATATTTCCTCGAACTCGTCGACCAGGTGGCGACCAGGGCAACCTGCGATCGTGGCAAGAGCGGATGCGTCGTCGTGCGCAACAAGCGCATCATCTGCACCGGGTACGTCGGCTCGCCTTCGGGGATGCCGCATTGCGACGAGGCAGGCCACGACCTGAAGAAGGTCATTGATGACGACGGCACCGTACGTCAGCATTGCGTGCGCACCGTCCACGCCGAGCAGAACGCCATTGCGCAGGCGGCTCGCTACGGCCTGTCGCTCGACGGCACGACGATCTACTGCTCGATGGAGCCGTGCCGGGTATGCGCCATGCTGATCGCCAGCACCGGGATCGCCCGTGTGGTCGCCAGGCGTCGCTACCACGCCGGTGGCGACACCCCCGAGATCCTGGGCTCCGCGGGCATAAAGCTGGACATCGTCGAGGACGTCGTCGAGCAGTACGAAGGCCAGTAGCTCCCCGGTGTTTCAGCTGACCGATCGGGGTCGAATCATGTCCTCCACCGCTGCCATGTAGAGCTCAGCATCGAGCGAGTGACCAAAACAGATAGGTGAACGATAGAGCCGTCCCGACTTCGTCTCGAGCTCCAAATGGGTGCCGACGGCAATCAGAATCGTCCAAAGCCCGAGCATCAACAGCGGCACCGACAACCACCATGGCACGAAGAACCAGGGGACAATCACACACGCGGCACCCACGATGAGGCGAATCGGATGTGGAACCACGCGACGCATTCGCAGATCGGCAACGTCGGTCAGCGACACCTCGATCAACCGCGATCCTGCCGGGACCATGCCCAGCAGAGTCCTCGGTACCTCCCACCTGAGCAATCCGTCGTCGACTTGCAGGTGAGTCCGGATATATCGGGTTGTTCCGTGCACAGGCAATGTGGTTCGCGGCACAGAGTTCGTCATCGTTCCCTTCCCGGTGTGACCGTTGCAATTATTGGACCTCAGCGACCGGTGCAAATCAAGACCCGAATCGAGGCACTGCTAGCCTGAGTGCGTCGACTGAAGGGTGGCTAGGGTTCCGCCCGCTCCGGCGGGGTTTGGTCCGAGCGCCACGGAAGGTCCGATACGGGTTCGCACCTCACTGGACAAAAGCCTCGAGGGGATAGGTCGGCACGATTGAACGCGTGCCGACAATGGAGCCCATCATGTCCAGCCAAGACCGTGCCCTTCACCTCAGAGCCGTCGCAGCGGCCCTACTCGTCACCTTCCTGTGGAGCTCCTCGTGGGTGCTCATCCGGTGGGGGTTGGACGACGAGGCATTGCAGCCGGTCACCTTTGCGGCGCTTCGTTACGGACTGGCTGCCCTGTTGCTCATCGGATGGGTCGCTTCGAAGCGGCCGCTGCGACAAAGCATCTCCGATCTCGACCGCAGATCGCTCATTCAGATCATCATCCTCGGCGTGGCCTTCTACACGATCACCCAAGGTGCCCAATTCGTGGCTATCGACAATCAGCCGGCGGCGACAACGAGCCTCGTCCTTTCCTGGAGCCCATTGCTGGTCGCTGCTCTGGGATCGCTGTTTATCGCCGAGACCGCAACCCGGCGGCAGATCGCAGGGGCGATACTCGTCGCTGCCGGGGCATGGGCGTACTTTGCGGGCGATCTCGGAGCGACCGCTGTCGGGATGATGGCGGCTCTGATCGCCATGGCAGCCAACGTTGCCAGCTCGCTGCTCGGCCGAAATGTCAACCGCCGGGCCGACTCTCCCCCCGCTGTCGTCACTGCAATCAGCATGGCCGTCGGCGCTGCGCTCCTTGTCGCGGTTGGCATCGGCACCGAAGGCATGCCGGCTGTCTCGGCACGTGCCTGGCTGATCATCGGCTGGCTCGCCGTGGTCAATACCGCGTTGGCATTCACGCTCTGGAACTACTCACTGCGCCGGCTGTCCGCTCTCGAATCGACGGCGATCAACAACACGATGTTGATCCAGATCGCACTACTGGCGTGGATCTTCCTCGACGAGAACCTCGGCATCGCCGAGGTCACCGGAATCGTCCTCGTCTCCATCGGTGTATTCCTGAGCCAGGCCGCCCGAACACGAGCCACCTGAGATCCCGTTCTGGCGTCCATTCTGGCGATATGTTGCCGATTTGGACGCCAGAAGCGGAATCGCTTGCGAGTTATGCCTTTTCGTTGAGAACTGCCTGGGCTGCTGCCAGACGGGCCACGGGCACCCGGAACGGCGAGCAGCTCACGTAGTCGAGACCGAGCTCGTGGCACAGATGCACCGACTCGGGATCGCCACCGTGCTCACCGCAAATGCCGATCTCCATGCCGGGACGGGTCTTGCGACCGCCCTCGACCGCGATCTTGATGAGACCGCCAACGCCGTCACGATCCAGCGTCTGGAACGGGTTGACCGGAAGCACACCCCGATCGACGTACTGGATGAGGAAGCTCTTCTCGGCGTCATCACGGCTGATCGCAAACGTTGTCTGCGTCAGGTCGTTGGTACCGAATGAGAAGAACTCGGCCTCGGTAGCAAGCTGATCGGCCGTCATCGCTGCACGTGGTGTTTCGACCATGGTGCCGACCTTGTAGTCGACCTTGACCCCGCGGGCCTCCATGACCTCTTCCGCTACCTCGACGATGAGCTTCTTGAGCAGCCGGATCTCGTTGACGTGAATCGACACCGGGATCATCACCTCAGGCATCGGCGTGGCACCGTTCTCTTTGGCATCACACGCCGCCTCGATGATCGCCCGCGCCTGCATCCTCGAGATCTCCGGCATCAGAACGCCGAGTCGAACACCGCGGAAGCCGAGCATCGGGTTCTCCTCATGGAGCTCGAAGACCCGGGCCAGGATCTTCTCCAGCGTTGCGATCTCTGCATCATCGGTTGCGGCGGCAATCTCGCTCTTCAGCTCTTCTGCGCCCGGCAGGAACTCGTGCAGCGGCGGGTCGATGAGGCGGATGATCACGGGCATGCCGGACATCGCTTCAAACAGGCCGCGGAAGTCCTCACGCTGGAACGGCAGCAGGACATCGAGCGCTTTCTGACGCTCCTCGACCGTGTCGGCGAGGATCATCTTCTGCACAGTGGGGAGCCGCTCTGCCTCGAAGAACATATGCTCGGTACGGCACAGACCGATGCCCTCAGCGCCGTAGTCACGGGCACGGTTGGCATCGACCGGGTAGTCGGCATTCGCCAGCACCTTGAGGCGCCGGATGTCATCAGCCCATTCGAGCAACGACGACAACCAGTGGTCATTGATGTCGGGGACGAACGTCGGCAGCTGGCCGAGGAAGACCTCGCCGCCTGTGCCTTCGATGGAGATGAACTCGCCTTCGTCGATGACCCGCCCGCCAATCGACATGTTCCGGGCATCGAGGTCGATGTTGAGCTCGGCGATACCAACAACGGCAGGTTTGCCGAACTGGCGAGCCACCAAGGCAGCGTGGCTGGTACGGCCACCGCGGCTGGTCACGATGCCCTTGGCGGCCAGCATGCCGTGCACATCGTCCGGCTTGGTCTCGGGGCGAACCAGGATGACGTCCTTGCCCTCGGCCGCCCAATCGACCGCAGTGTCGGCGTCGAAGGCGATGATGCCGACGGCGGCGCCCGGCGAGACGTTCAGGCCCTTGGCGAGCAGGTCGCCCGCCTTACGGGACTCGGCGCTGAACTGCGGGTGGAGGAAGAAGTCGATCTGATCCGGGGTGACCCGGGCGACTGCTTCTTCCTTCGAGATGAGGCCGTCTTCGGCCATCTCGACCGCGATACGGACCGCAGCCTGTGCGGTGCGCTTACCGTCACGGGTCTGGAGCAACCAGAGCTTGCCGCTCTCGATGGTGAACTCCATGTCCTGCATGTTCCGGTAGTGCTTCTCGAGCTGGTCGGCGGTTGCCAGCAGCTCGTCGTAGATGCCGGGCATGTTCTCCTTCATGTGGTCCAAGGTGAGCGTCGCCCGGATACCGGCAACGACGTCCTCGCCCTGGGCATTCATCAGGTAGTCGCCCTCGATGTGGTTCTCTCCGGTCGCACCGTGACGTGACATGGCAACACCGGTGCCACAGTTGTCGCCCAGGTTGCCAAAGACCATCGTTTGCACGTTGACGGCAGTGCCCAGGTCGTGCGGGATGTTCGAGGCGTTGCGATAGTCGATCGCCCGCCTGCTGTTCCACGACCGGAAGACGGCCTCGACAGCCAGCTTCAGCTGTGCATCGGGATCCGAGGGGAACTCGGGGGTGATCTCGAGGAAGCGCTCGACGATCTCCTTGAGTGAGTCGGTGGGAAGATCGGCATCGATGGCTGCCCCGGTCTTCTCCCGGAACTCGGTGAGGATCTCCTCATAGGGCTCATCGGCCTTGTCAAGGACAACCGAGCCGTACATCTGGATGAGCCTGCGATAAGAGTCGTATACGAAGTGGGCGTCGCCGCTGATGTCGACCAGCGACTCAGCGACCTCATGGTTGAGGCCGATATCGAGAACCGTATCCATCATGCCCGGCATCGAGAACTTGGCACCGGAACGGCAGGAGACAAGCAGCGGGTTGGACGGGTCACCAAAGACCTTGCCGGTGTGCTCCTCGACATGGGCGAGGGCTTCTGCGACCTCGTCCCACATACCATCGGGAACCTGGCCAGCGTCGCTGTAGGCGTTGCACGCCTGTGTTGTGATTGTGAACCCCGGGGGGACCGGAACTCCGAGCCTGGTCATGTCTGCGAGGTTGGCGCCCTTGCCGCCGAGGAGACCGCGAACGCTGTCCCAATCACCGACAAGAGACTCGGCTTCCGAGACCTGATCGAACGTATATACCCACTTGGTCATGTTTGCTCCACCTATCGATAGCGGTTGGACGAATTTTTGGAGGTTCCCCGTCTGCACACAGAGACCCAACTCTACAACACCAGCAGTAGCTCCCCCATTCAAGGGTCGAGCGCCACTGAAGATGTGCCGATCGGCCTATTAACGACCGATCGCCCACCCGTAAGCGTATCAACGTTACCGAGAGGAGATTTGGCTGTGAGCGAGATGTATGTCTCGGGCCAGTCGGGTATCGGCCGTTTGATCCAAGCGTTGACCGAAAGTGGCCATCGCGTCATCGGACCGAGAATCCGAAACCAGGCCCTTGTCTACGATGACATCGAAGGGGTCAACGATCTTCCCAAAGGGTGGACCGATTCGCAGGAGCCGGGGCGCTACCGCCTCGAGCGACGAGGCGATGAGAAGCTCTTTGGATATGTCGTAGGCCCCTCGACTTGGAAGCAATTCCTCAACCCCCCGGAAGCTGTTCTATGGGCGGGCACGATCGGAGCGGATGGATTCGTCTCCGATCCGAGCCCTGAGCCACCCAAGTACGCCTTCTTCGGTGTCCGTCCCTGTGAGCTAGCCGCCATCGGCATCCTTGACAACGTATACACAAGTAGCAATGGGATGCCGACTATCAGCGGCTATACCGCAACCAAAGAGCGCGTGTTCATCGTCGCTGTCAACTGCGGCGAACCGGGCGGCAATTGCTTCTGTTCGTCGATGGGCACCGGCCCCGCGGCCAGCAGCGGCTACGACATCGCAATCACTGAGATCGCTCACGCAGGCAATATGCGCTACCTGCTTGAAAGCGGCAGCGAGGCCGGCAATGAGGTCCTCAGTAATCTCGACGGGCTCGAGGAGGCCAGCGAGGCTGAACGAGAGGCAGGCGAAGCCACCATGGCGGCCGCCGTCGACAACATGGGTAAGAGCCTCGACACGAACGATCTGCCCGACCTGCTGAAGGGCAACGCCTTCAACCCCCGCTGGGAGAGCGTTGCAGACCGTTGTCTGGCATGCGGGAACTGCACTCTGGTGTGTCCCACGTGTTTCTGTAACACCGTGGACGACAATCTGTCCCTAGATGGCACCCATGCCACCCGGACCCGACTGTGGGACTCGTGCTTCACGCTCGGGTTCTCGTACATGCACGGACAGCCGATGCGAGAGTCGGTCTCGGCCAGGTATCGGCAGTGGATAACCCACAAGCTGGCTACGTGGGTCGACCAGTTCGGTGAGATGGGATGTGTCGGATGTGGCCGCTGCATCACCTGGTGCCCGGTCGGCATCGACATCACCCACGAGGCCGAGGCCATTCGCAACGGTGACCTGCGGGATACCCGTATCAAAGTGGGAGGTATGACATGAGTGAGGCCGAACTCATCGAGACACTGAGCAGCCACGATTTCTTCCGCGGTCTAAGCGAGACCGATCTGGCCAAGCTCGCAGCAGTTGCCACGGAGATCGAATTCGCAAGCGGAAAGGTCGTCTTCAAGGAAAACGGCACTGCCGATGCTGCGTACGCCATCGTCTCGGGAGCTATCGCTCTCGAGCTCGATGTGTCGGCGCGGGACTTGATCGTACAGACGCTATACGACGGAGAGATGCTCGGCTGGGGATGGCTGTACCCACCGTACCGCTGGTCTTTCAGCGCGATTGCCATCGAGCCCGTTCGCATGATCCGGTTCGACGCAGAGCAACTGCGCACCCTTCTGGACAACGACTGTGGCCTCGGCTACGAGGTCATGAAACGGTTCGTCGGGGTCATGACCAGCCGCCTGGGCGCAACTCGACTGCAATTGGTGGATTTCTATGGAAACGCTAACTGAGCCCGCCGTCATCGATCAGATGACGCCTATCCCCTTCCGGGTTCGCAGCGTGCGCGAGGAGCTGTCGCACACGTTCACCTTGGAGCTGGAGCCGCCAAACGGCGGTCTTGAGTTCCGGCCTGGACAGTTCACGATGATCTACGCATTCGGGATCGGCGAAGTGCCCATCTCGATCAGCAGCAGTTCGTCGAAAGCCACGACGATCCTGCAGACGATCAGACGTACCGGTGCTGTGACACACGCTCTCGGGAGACTCAAGTCCGGCGACTATGTCGGCATCCGGGGCCCCTTCGGGACGCCATGGCCGATGCAACAAATCAAAGGGCGTGACCTGCTAATCATCGGTGGTGGCATCGGCCTTGCCCCGCTGCGCCCGGCGATCTACCAGGCCATCGAGAACCGAAGTGACTACGAGCGACTCGTGGTCCTCTACGGGACCAGGACTCCCGATGACATCCTCTTCGCCAGGGAGTTGCGGGAGTGGGGTGAGCGCACGGACATTACAACGATGATCACGGTGGATGCCGCCGACCGCGGCTGGAACGGTGCCGTCGGCGTCGTCACCAGGCTGATCGGTCGGGTCGGTTTTGATCCAGCTAACACGACGGCTCTTGTCTGTGGCCCTGAAATCATGATGACGGTGACCGCCGAGCGGTTGATCGACGGCTCCTCCGTGGCGCCCGAGGACATCTACGTGACGATGGAACGCAACATGAAGTGCGCCATCGGGGTGTGCGGCCACTGTCAGTTCGGCGGGAAGTTCATATGCACCAACGGGGCGGTCTTCCAATACCCGGCGGTCGCCGAGCTATTCGACATCAAGGGAGTGTGAGATGGCTCTACCCAAACTCGCGGTGTACAAATTCGCATCATGCGACGGGTGCCAGCTCAGCATTCTCGATGTTGAGGAGCTGCTGCTGGATATCGCCAGCGTGGTGCATATCGCCAATTTCCCGGAAGCATCCCGGGAGGTCGTCGAAGGGCCATACGACATCACGCTCATCGAGGGGTCGGTCACGACTCCTCACGATGCGGAGCGAATTCACGAGATCAGACGGGAGTCGAAGTACCTGGTGACGATCGGTGCGTGCGCCACTGCCGGTGGCATCCAGGCGCTGAAGAACTGGGGCGACACCGATGCGTTCACGAGAACCGTGTATGCCCACCCGGAGTACATCGAGACGCTGAAGACGTCGACGCCGATCAAGAATCACGTCGAGGTCAACTTCGAGCTCCGTGGGTGCCCGGTGAACAAGATGGCACTGGTCGAGGTCATTTCGGCGTTCCTCCAGGGTCGGCGTCCCAATATCCCGGAGTACAGCGTCTGTATCGAATGCAAACGACGCGGCACCCCTTGCGTAATGGTGGCTCAAGGCACACCGTGCCTCGGTCCCGTCACCCAGGCGGGCTGCGGTGCTATCTGCCCCTCGTACAACCGGGGTTGCTACGGGTGTTTCGGTCCGATGGAAAGCCCGAATACCGAGATGCTTTCCGCCGCCTGGCAACGACTCGGGGTCACGAACCGTGGGCTCGTTGACGCCTTCCGCGGATTCAACGCCTACGCCGAGCCGTTCCGGATCACGAGCGATCACTTCGAAGCGCTCGCCGAAGCGAGAGGAGAGTGATCAACGATGACATCTGATGTCAGGAAGATCGACGTCGATTACATCGCCCGTGTCGAGGGCGAAGGCGAGATGCACGTAAAGGTCGTCGATGGCAAGATCGAAGACGTCTGGTTCGGAATCTTCGAGCCACCCCGGTTCTACGAGGCGTTTCTCGAGGGTCGGCCGTTCTCGGATGCACCGGACATAACGGCGCGCATCTGTGGCATCTGTCCGATCGCCTATCAGATGAGCTCGGTACATGCGATGGAGTATGCGTTCGGTGCGTCGGTCACCGGCCAGCTCCGTGCGCTGCGCCGCCTCATCTATTGCGGTGAATGGATTGAGAGCCACGTGCTGCACATGTTTCTGCTCCACGCCCCGGACTTCCTGGGGTATGAGAGCGCGGTGCACATGGCCGCCGATCACAAAGACGTTGTCGAACTCGGTCTTCGTCTGAAGAAGGCGGGAAACGAGATCGTCACTATGGTCGGAGGACGCGAGATCCACCCGATCAACGTCAAGGTGGGTGGCTTCTACCGGGTGCCGACCAAGAAGGATCTGGAGACTCTCGTTCCGGAGCTCGAATGGGCAAGGGACGCGGCGATCAAGACAGTCAAACTCGTTGCCGGCTTCAGCTTCCCGAAGTTCGAGCAGGACTTCGAGTTCGTCTCGCTCAGCCATCCCCTCGAGTATCCCTTCAACGAAGGGCGTATCGTCTCCAACAAGGGCCTCGACATCGCGGTGGCAGAATGGAACGACTACTTCCTCGAGGAGCACGTCGAACGTTCGAATGCGCTCCATTCCCGTATCCGTTCGAGAGGTGCCTATCACGTCGGCCCGCTGGCTCGCTATGCGAATAACTTCGAGAAGCTGACACCAGCAGCGCGCGACGTTGCGCTGGAGGCCGGTCTCGGCCCCGTGGAGTTGAATCCGTTCAAGAGCATCATCGTGCGTGGCATTGAGACGCTCTATGCGGTCGAGGAAGCGCTGCGCATCATCGACCAGTACGAGGAGCCTGCAAGCCCGGATGTGGAGCTCAATATCCACGCCGGTGTCGGCCACGGTGCCTCCGAGGCACCCCGCGGGATGCTCTATCACCGCTACGAGCTGGACAATGCGGGCAGGATCCTCAAGGCGCAGATCGTGCCACCGACGGCGCAGAATCAGCTTACGATCGAAGACGACCTGAGGGTGGTCCTCGAGGATTCGCTGGATCTGCCCGACAGCGAGCTCACGTGGATCCTGGAACAATCGATCCGCAACTACGACCCGTGCATTTCATGTGCAACCCACTTCCTCAACCTCAAGGTTGAGCGGATCAACACGAAGTGAATGTCGTCATCGGCGTCGGCAATCGCTGGCGCCGTGATGACTCGGTCGGACTTGAGGTCGTCGACGCGTTGCGAGAACGCGTCGACGCCTCGGTTGTCCTCATCGAAAGCGACGGAGAGCCCACGCGGCTGCTGGACGCATTTGCACTGGCACCGCACGTGGTCATGGTCGACGCCGTGGTTACCGGCGCCGAGCCGGGAACCATCCATCGGTTCACCGATAAGGAGCTGCCCGCCCGGATGGGCATCGGTCAATCGAGCCACCTTGTGCAGCTTTTCGAGACGATCGAGCTCGGCAAGATCCTCGACAAGCTCCCCAATGGGCTCATTCTGATCGGCGTGGAGGCAACCGACTTCGACAACGGGGAGGGGATGACCGAACCAGTTGCCGCTGCAGTGGAGCCAACCGTCCGGGCCGTGCTCGGCGAGTTGCTACCGCTCTGAGCAAGCGTTGGGAAGCATCCTCGACTCTTCCACAAACGTGGTTTAGCCGGCGCCGATAGTGCTTTGCCGGACTACCAGCTCCGCCTGGAGCGGGATCGTGGTAGGTCGCACCGATCGGTCCCGCACCTCATCGAGAAGCGTGCGCACTGCCATCCTCCCCATTTCAGTCAGCGGCTGTCGCACCGAAGTGAGCGGAGGCGCAAACCAGGCGGCATCCTCAATGTCGTCGAAGCCCGTAACTGCCACGTCATCCGGGATCCTCAAACCACGGCTCCGGATGACATGCATGGCACCCAGCGCCATGCGGTCGTTGGCCACCGACACCGCATCGAGATCGGGAATACGGTCGAGCAGGGTCTTCATCGCGTCCGAGCCACTTGCGGGAGACCAGTTACCCTCGACACACATCTCGGGATCCGGGCTCATGCCGTGCTTCTCGAGCCCACGTCGCCAACCTTCGATCCGATCGTTGGCTTCGTGCCAACTGGTCGGCCCGGAGATATGAGCGACTCTCGTCCTCCCCAGCCCGAGCAGGTGATCGACAACCTCCTCGGTGGCGCCCGTGTTGTCAACCAGGACACTCGAGTACCTGTCTGAGACGCCGGCCTTCACAAACACCACGGGCTCAGACCGGGCAGGCAAAACCGCTTTGATGCGATCAACGGCTTGCCCGATTGCGGGGACCGACATGATGATGCCGTCAACGTGTCGTTCGATGAGAGCCGAGATCGCAGGACTCGGATCCTCCAGGCTGTCGCCTTCAGGCAGCTCTGCGATCAGCACGGTGAGGCCGAGGTTGGCAGATTCGTCGACGATGCCGCGCAACGTGAGAGCGGTCCCCGTATAGCCCATTCCGGCAAGGAGCACTCCGATGGAGTTGCTGTGCCTGGCCACCAGGGTCCGGGCGACCGCGCTCGGAGCGTAGCCGAGCTCGTCGATTGCCTCTTCGATACGTTGTCTCGTATCGGGGGCAACGTCGGGCCGATCGTTGATCACACGCGAGACGGTCTGCGTCGAGACACCGCAGAGTGCAGCAACGTCCTTGATGGTGATTCTCTGACCCAACATCGCTCACTCCCTCGGCGATAAGACCCGACGCAATCAGATTTGCATATTACTCCCCTCTACCGGCTATGTTATCGTTAACGGGAGCGTTAACAGGGCCGACCGAGGGCAGAGCGGAAGGGAAATTGCCAATGAACGGGGACACCCCGGATCTACCGGCCATCATCGGTGTCGACTATGGGACGGCGAGCGTGCGAGCCGTGGTTGTCGATACGACGACCGGCGTAGAGCTCGGTGAGGGCGAGTACGCCTACGAGCATGGTGTCGACGGTGTGATCACCGACGCCGGTGCTGCCCTCCTCGCCCGCCAATCCCCGCGCGACTACGTCAAGGGTCTCGAGGTGTCGATGCAGCTCGCCCTCGAGGCAGCAGATGCACAGGGCTTCGATCGATCCCGTGTCATGGGCATCGGAGTCGACACAACAGGCTCGAGCCCGATGCCGGTGGATGCTGCCGGTGTTCCGCTTGGTCTCGACGACCGCTTCGCCGATGACCCGGATGCGCTGACCTGGCTGTGGAAGGATCACACTTCACACGACGAAACAGCAGAGATCAACGACACCGTGGTACAGGAACGGCTCCCCTATCTCGGCCCATGTGGAAGCACCTACTCGAGCGAGTGGTACTGGGCAAAGCTTGCTCACTTCCTGCGCACTGCGAGCCCGGAGATCCGCGCGGCAACCCGCGGTTGGGTCGAGCTCGCCGATTTTGTCCCGGGATATCTCGCGGGCAGGCTCGACCCGACAACGATGGCTCGCGGAATCTGTCCCGCAGGTCACAAGGCCATGTACGACGCCACATGGGATGGGCTTCCTTCGGCGGAGTTCCTCGACACGATTGAACCGGGTATGGGCGACTTCCGATACTCCACTGTCGCCCAGGCTGCCGACACCTCCATCGGTGGGCTCACCGCCGAGCTCGCCGACAAGCTGGGCCTGCGCCCGGGAATCACCATCGCCGCCGGGGCATTTGATGCCCATACCGGCGCCGTAGGTGCCGGTGTTGCGGAAGGCACGCTGGTGAAGATCATCGGCACCAGCACCTGCGACACAACCGTGGTCCCGGGTGATCGACCGCTGATCGACGGGCTGTGCGGCAGCGTCCCCGACTCCATCATCCCGGGGATGGCCGGCCTCGAAGCAGGCCAGTCGGCGGTTGGCGACATCTTCAATTGGTTTGCCGGGACGTTTGCGCCGGGCAGCAACGGAACCTCTTCCCGACTCGACGAGCTGGCCGCCAAAGCCGCCACAATCCCTCCGGGTGGCAGCGGACTCCTCGGCCTCGATTGGCACAATGGCAATCGCTCGGTCCTCGTCGATCCGCTGCTGTCCGGCGCGATGATCGGAATGACTCTCTCGACAACGCCCGCCGAGTTCTATAGGGCTCTCGTGGAATCGACCGCCTTCGGCGCCCAGCGAATCATCGAACAATTCGAGGCCAACGGTGTTCCGATCCAACGGATCGTGCTCAGCGGTGGGATCTCCAAAAAGAGCCCCCTGCTGGTGCAGATCTACGCAGACGTCACCGGTCGCAGCGTCGAGCTGGCAGGGACGTCGCAAACGTGCGCCGTTGGCGCCGCCGTCCTCGCCAGCGTTGCCGCAGGGGTCCACGAAAACACCGAGGCAGCCCAGCGCGCCATGGTTCCCGAACCGGCCGGAGTCGTCGAGCCCAACCCGGAGGCGGTGGCCGTCTACGAGCAGCTTTACCAGCTCTATCGCCGGATCCACGATGCATTCGGTGTCGGCGGTCCCCGTGATCTCTTCGACGTCATGAAGACGCTGCACCGCATCCGCAGCGAGGTGGCCCGATGAGCACCATCTCCGATCTCCGCGAATATGTTTGCCAGCAGAACGCCCGTCTCCCCGAGGAAGGCCTGGTCTCGCTCACCTGGGGAAACGTCAGCGGACGGCTCGGCGATCTGGTTGCAATCAAGCCGAGTGGTGTGCCGTACCCGGGGATGACCCCCGACAACATCGTCGTTGTCGACCTCGATGGCAATATCGTCGCCGGCGAGTTGCGACCCTCGATCGACACCGCAACCCATCTCGAGCTGTATCGATCTTTCCCGGAGATCGGTGGCGTGGTTCACGCTCACAGCACGTACGGGACCGCATTCGCCCAGGCGCGGCTTCCACTTCAGTGTCTGGGAACCACCCACGCAGATCACTTCAACGGCCCGGTGCCGGTCACACGACCGCTCACCGCCGATGAGGTCGCAGACGAGTACGAGGCCAACACCGGTCGTGTCATCGTTGAGCACTTTCGCACCAATGGGATCAACCCCGAACACGTGCCTGCGGTACTCGCTGCAGGTCACGCTCCGTTTGTGTGGGGAGACAGCGCATCAGCAGCGGTCGACAACACGGTGGCCCTCGAGGCAAGTGCCCACATGGCTCTTCTCACCGGAATGCTCAAAGGAGGGCAACCAGACCCTCTCGAAGATTGGATCCTGGCAAAGCACCACGAGCGCAAGCACGGTGCTCACGCCTACTACGGACAGGGGAAATCATGATCGATCCCGGCAAGTCGGAATTGTGGTTTGTCACGGGGAGCCAGCACCTTTACGGAGCGGACGTGCTCGCCCTGGTCGCAGACAACTCACGACAGATCGCGGCAGCACTCAACGAGAGCCCGCAGATACCGCTCGGAATCGTGTTCAAGCCGGTGATGACCGGGGGCGACGGCATTGCCAGTCTGGTGCGGGAAGCGAACGCCAACGTCCGCTGTGCCGGATTGATCCTCTGGATGCACACTTTCTCCCCCGCCCGGATGTGGATTCGCGGTCTCGAGGAGCTCAACAAGCCGTACTTGCATCTCCATACCCAGTTCGCCAGGGACCTTCCATGGTCGTCAATCGACATGGGCTACATGAACGCCCATCAGGCCGCACATGGGGATCGTGAGTTTGGCTACATAGCGACCCGTCTTCGCTCCCGGCGCAAGATCGTCGCCGGCCATTGGTCCGATCCCCGGGTCGCAGACAAGGTCGGAGTCTGGGCGCGTGCCGCCTTCGCCGCTGCCGACGCCTCGAATGCTCGTATCGCCCGCTTCGGCGACAACATGCGCAGCGTGGCGGTCACCGAGGGAGACAAGGTCGAGTTCCAGCGTGTCTTTGGATACGACGTCGAAGGCTATGGCGTCGGCGACCTCGTGGCGCGAATCGGCGAGTTCGGCACTGCCGACGTCGACAAGCTCTGTGGCGAGTACGACGACACATACGACATGGCACCCGAGCTGCGACCAACCGGAGAGAGGCGGGGATCGCTGCGTGATGCTGCCGCTATCGAGCTCGGGTTGCGATCGATCATCCAAGAGGGCGGCTTTGTCGCATTCACCGATACATTCGAGAATCTCCACGGCCTCAAGCAACTGCCCGGCATCGCGGCACAACGCATCATGGCCGACGGATACGGTTTTGGGGCCGAGGGCGACTGGAAGACCGCGGCAATGGTCCGTGCCATGAAGGTAATGGCGCACGGTCTAGATGGTGGCACGAGTTTCATGGAGGACTACACCTACCACCTCGACCCCGACGGATCGTTGGCGCTCGGCGCCCACATGCTCGAAGTGTGCCCGTCGATTGCAGCCGGCACACCTAGCTGTGAGGTCCACCCGTTGTCGATCGGGGGCAAGGAGGACCCGGTGCGTCTGGTATTCAATGGTTCCCCCGGTCCGAGCATCAACGCCTCCGTCATCGACATGGGCAACCGGTTCCGCATCACAGTCGCAAAGGTCAACGTGATCGATCCACCCGCCGCGATGCCCATGTTGCCGGTAGCTCGATCGGTTTGGGCACCGGAGCCCGATCTGGCCCGCGCCGCTGAGGCGTGGATCCTCGCAGGCGCATCACACCACTCCAGCCATAGCCGGGCGTTGACCGTCGAGCATCTCGAGGATTTCGCCAGGATCGTTGGGGTCGAGATGGTGTCTATCGATGCTGATACCGATGTCAGAGAGCTCGAGAAAGAACTGTTTTGGAATGATGTGGCATACCGTGTGATGTCACGCTGAGAATCCCGATGACCAACCGCAACGAAGGCGAGTAGACAGGCTGATCACAACTTGTTAGCGTTCCCGTTAACGATAACATCGCAGGCATCCGGTTGTTCACACACATCCGACAACACACCGAATGAGGAGAGCACAGGGAGGAGGAGGCCCCGGCGCATAGCAGGAGCAGACCCAGAATCGACGACGAAAACGATGTCGGTAGCGATGTCGGTAACGATAACGACAACGACAACGTCCATCACATCGGATACACCCCAGATGCCACCCGGCATCACAACAGAGAAACCTACCCAGTAGGCACAAGGAGGAGCACCTTATGACATCGCAGAGACACCGGAAATGGCTACCGTTTCTGGTCCTGACGGTCGTACTCGCACTGGCAGCTGCTGCGTGCGGAGGCGACGACGCGACCGAGACGACCGCCGCCAGTGGGGATACCGCAACCACCCAGGCGGCAGACTCCGGCGGCGGGACCGTCACCGTTGGATTCGCACAGACAGGCTCCGAGTCGGGCTGGCGTTCGGCCAACACCGAATCGATGAAGACAGCGTTCGCAGCAGAGAACGGCTTCGACCTGGTGTTCAACGCAGCTGACAACGACCCCGCGGCGCAGATCGCAGCCGTGCGCAGCTTCATCAACCAGGGCGTCGACGCCATCGTCATCGCTCCGATCGTCGAGGACGGCTGGGAAGACGTGCTGAAAGAGGCCAAGGATGCCGGAATCCCTGTGATCCTGGAGGACCGCACCATAACGGCTTCCGACGACCTGTACGCCACGTGGGTTGGTCTCGACTTCCGCACCGAGGGTGTCAAGGCCGGTGAGTGGGCGGCCGCCGAGTTCGGCGACACCCCGACCAAGATGGTGGTGCTCGAGGGTACAACCGGTTCGGCTCCCGCCAACGACCGCGCTGAGGGCTTTGACGAGGCCATCGCCGGCACCGCTATCGAGAAGATCGACTCGCAGACCGGTGACTTCACGCGCGACGGCGGCAAGACCGTCATGGAGGGCTTCCTCCAGAAGTACGGCGTCGACGGCATCGACCTGGTCTTCGCTCACAACGACGACATGGGTCTAGGTGCCATCGAGGCAATCGAGGCCGCGGGCGCCGTTCCCGGCAAGGACATCGTGATCGTCTCGATCGACGCGGTCCACGACGGCATGCAGGCTCTCGTCGACGGCAAGATCAACTACATCGTCGAGTGCAACCCGCTCCTCGGTGAGCTTGCCGCCGGCCTCGTGTCGGACGTGCTCGCCGGCACCGCGGTAGACAAGGCCTACTACGTCGAGGACCAGTCCTTCACCCAGGATCAGGCCACCGAGGTCCTGGACTCACGCCTGTACTGATCGGCAAGGGATAATCCTCCGTAGCTAGACCGTGATGCTCGACCGGGGGGCCGGCTTCACCGCCGTTCCCCCGGTCGGCACGCGATCACGGACCGAGAAAGAAGACGCCACAATGCCCGCCAACATTGCTGTCCCCTCGATCGTCGAGATGCGCGGAATCACCATCAGCTTCCCTGGTGTGCTCGCCCTCGACAACGTGGATTTCTCCCTCCGCCCGGGTGAGGTGCACTCGCTCATGGGCGAGAACGGTGCAGGCAAATCCACACTCATCAAAGCCCTCACAGGCGTGTATGCGATCGACAGCGGATCGATCGAGGTGGCAGGCAAGAACCAGACTTTTCACAGCACCGCCGATGCCCAAGCAGCGGGCATCTCAACCGTGTACCAGGAGATAAACCTGTGCACCAACCTCTCCGTGGGCGAGAACGTCATGCTCGGTCACGAACCGCACAGGCGAAGGCATATCGATTGGAAGGCCACACATCGCGAGGCCGCAAAGCATCTCGAGGGCCTAGGGCTCTCGATCGACACCCGGTCGATGCTTGCCCGGCACTCGATCGCCATCCAGCAGCTCGTCGCCATCAGCCGCGCCATGGTGCTCGACGCCAAGGTACTCATCCTCGACGAGCCAACCTCCAGCCTCGATCGCGGCGAGGTCGACCAACTGTTCACCGTAATTCGAGACCTCCGCGACAAAGGTGTCGCGATCTTCTTTGTCAGCCACTTCCTCGACCAGGTTTATGAAATATCCGATCGAATCACCGTGCTCCGCAACGGTCAGCTTGTCGGCTGCTTCCAGGCCAATGAACTTCCCCGCGAAGAGCTCGTGACCAAGATGATCGGCCATGAGCTCGACGACCTCGCTGCCATCTCTGCTACCGCCGAACGTGACGTCGACCGCACCGGCGATCCGGTCATCAAGGCAACCGGCGTGGGCAAGCGCGGTGTGCTCGAGCCTGCCGACCTCGACGTGTTCAACGGCGAGGTGGTCGGCATCGCGGGCCTTCTCGGTTCCGGGCGGACCGAACTGGTCCGGCTGTTGTACGGCGCCGACCGGGCCGATTCGGGTCACATCGAAGTCGGCGGCGAGCCGGCGAGAATGACCTCGCCCCGTCACGCCATCGACCACCGCATCGCCTTCTCGTCGGAGAACAGACGTGAGGAGGGCATCGTGTCCGACCTCACAGTCGCCGAGAACATAGTGCTCGGCATCCAGGCACGCCGGGGTCTCAGGAGGATCCGCAGCGCCGAGCAGGACGCCGTCATCGCCGAGTACATAGAGGCGCTCGATGTACGACCGGCCGATCCAACCATGGTCGCCGGCAACCTGTCCGGGGGAAATCAGCAAAAAGTCCTACTCGCCCGATGGCTCGCCACGGCACCCGAGCTCATGATCCTGGATGAGCCGACCCGGGGCATCGACGTGGGCACCAAGGCCGAGATTCAACGCAAGGTCGCCGAGCTTTCGGAGAAGGGCCTGTCGGTCGTCTTCATATCCTCTGAACTCGAGGAGGTGCTGCGACTCGCCCAGCGGGTCGTCGTCATGAGGGATCGCAAACAGATCGGCGAGCTCAACTCACGTCAGGTAACGCTCAGCGGCCTGATCGACTTCATAGCCAACGAGGGTAACGGGAGCGCGGCATGAGAAGAATCATGAAGCACCGGCTCTTCTGGCCTCTTGTCGCGTTGATCGTACTCATCGTGATCAACACCATCGCTCGCCCGCAGTTCGCCAAGGTCACGATTCAGGACGGCCGTCTCTACGGGAACCTGATCAACATATTGCGCAACAGTGCTCCCCTGATGCTCGTGTCTCTGGGGATGACAGTCGTCATCGCCACCCGCGGCATCGATCTGTCGGTCGGTGCGATCATGGCCGTGTCCGGCGCAGTCGCCCTCACGATCATCGACCGCTCCACTGATCCAAATAGCCTGGGCACCGTATTGACTGCGCTGGTAGTCGCGATCCTGGTCTCACTCGTACTCGGCGTGTGGAACGGGTTCCTCGTATCCGTGCTCGGCATACAGCCGATCATCGCAACGCTCGTGCTCATGTTGGCCGGGCGTGGTGTCGCGCTCCTGATCACAGGCGGATTCATCACAACCGTGAACAGCACTCCGTTCGAATTCGTCGCCAGTGGATACATCCTGATGCTGCCGTTTGCGTTCTTCATCTCGGTTGCGGCCATCACGGCGCTGGGACTGGTTGAGCGAAGGACGGCACTCGGCGTCCTCACCGAGGCCGTCGGCATCAACCCCGAAGCAAGCCGTCTCGCCGGGGTGCGCTCCCGGATCATCATCTGGAGCGCGTACGCCGCCAGCGGCGTGCTATCGGGCGTCGCCGGGATCATCTACGCCTCAAACATCAGGGCGGCCGATGCGAATGCCGCAGGCCAGTTCATCGAACTCTATGCAATCCTCGCCGTTGTCTTGGGTGGCACATCGCTCATGGGCGGGAAGTTCAGCATCGCCGGCACCGTGGTGGGTGTCTTCATCATCCAGACACTCAACTCCACGATCTTGTTCCTCGGCGTGCCCTCAGCACGGAGCCCGGTCTTCTTCGCCTTCGTCGTGGTGATCGTCGTGATGATTCAGTCGCCGCAGCTCCATCGTTTCGCGGGGAACCTCATCCGACAAGTGCGATCGCGCGGGGCCACTGACTCCACCGGGGACGTGGAGGTGCCGTCATGACGAGTCTCGAAACCACCCCAACCACGCGCTCGCGTACGGGCCAGTTCGTCCGGAACTTTGTGAGCAGGCGCGCCGCGCTAATACCGACATTTGCCGCGATCGCGATCCTGATCCTGCTGTTCATTGGAGCCGAGATCTTCCTGCGTGGGGACTTCATCTCCCCAAGGAACATCTCCGCGCTGTTGCTGGACAACGCCTATCTGTTGATCCTCGCCGTCGGCATGACGTTCGTCATGGTCACCGCGGGCATCGACCTCTCCGTCGGATCGGTAATGGCATTCACGGGCATCTGGCTGGCGAAACTGCTCGTAGCCGGAATGTCACCGGTGATCGCCGTCCCGCTGATCGTGCTCGGCGGTGCGTTGATCGGGCTGCTGATCGGGGTGCTGGTGCAATACTTCGACGTCCAGCCGTTCATCGCATCGCTCGCCGGCCTCTTCCTCGGTCGCGGTCTCGCCTACGTGGTGAGCCTTTCGTCGATCAAGGTGGAGGACACGGCGGTGCTGTGGCTCCAGTCGACACGACTCCGCCTTGGTGACTGGTACATAACTCCCACCGGCATCCTGGCTCTGCTGGTGGTCTTAGTCGGAGCTTATGTGATGCAGTTCACTCGCTTCGGACGGACCGCCTACGCCATCGGCGGCAACGAGCAATCTGCACTGATGGGTCTCAACGTGGCTCGCACCACCGTGGCCGTCTACGTGATCTCGGGCGTATGCGGCGGTCTCGCCGGGTTGGTGCTGACCGCTTACTCCGGTGCCGGATATCCGCGCAACGGCGTGGGCACTGAGCTCGACGCGATCGCAGCCGTTGTCATTGGAGGCACGTTGCTCACCGGCGGCCGTGGCTATGTGATCGGCTCGATGATCGGGGTTTTCGTGTACGGCACCATCAAGACCATCATCTCGTTCATGGGAGCCGAGCAGTCGTGGATGCAGATAATCATCGGTTCGCTGCTGCTGCTGTTCATCGTGATTCAGCGTGCCATCGTCGCCCGCTCCGACCGCCGCGGTTAGGAGGGTGCTGTTTGATCGCCGCGAAGGGTCGCCGGGCCTTGCATAACCGTTGTGGACCACCGTCGAGCCTGAACTGGAATCATTCAGCACACTCCTAGCGCGAACAGCGATTCGGGCTTATTCTGGGAGACGGACGCCGCGCGCAATCTCGCCCGTTTCAAGTACAAGAACGCCCATCCCGTACAACGTCGAAGGCACCCGGGTAGCCAAATCGCCCACGAGATGTTAGCGTTCCCGTTAACGATAACGATGGGCCTGGCTCACGGATGTCGGAACGGTTCGTTCCCTCATCTTGTCGAGTGCGGCGACGCGACAGACATTCCCGATCCGGGATGAGGACAATGGGAAGGAAGGTCATATGACACTGAGAAGAGACAAGCGGTTTGCGTTCGTGATTCTGCTTGTCGTTCTGGCCCTGGCGGCCGCCTCCTGTGGAGGCGATAGCACAGAGTCGTCGACAACCACCACCACGAGCGGAAGCGCGGAAACCACCACCGCTGCCCCCGACGCCGGGCAAGCAGCAGGCGCCGGGTTCTGTGCGAACACCCACATAGTGTTCTTCCCCGGCGGGCCCGAAGGTGGCCCGTTCGCCACGGTGGTATACAACGGCGCAGTGAAGGCACAAGAAGTGCTCGGCGCTGACGTCGACTACGTATGGTCCGACTGGGATCCGGAGAAGATGCTGACCCAGTTCCGTGAGGTCGTTGCGACCCACCCCGATGGCATCGCCATCATGGGTCATCCAGGCGACGATGCGTTTGCTCCACTCGTTGACGAGGCGGAAGCAGCCGGCATCATCGTCACCAGTCAGAACACAACCCTGCCCACGATCGAATCGAAGTACGCGAGCAACGGCTTTGGCTATGTGGGTGCCGAGTTGTATACGGCCGGTCACTCGCTTGGCGCCGAAGCGGTTGCCGAGTTCGGTCTGAGCGCCGGCGACCGGGCAATGGTCTGGGGTCTGCTGGCGCAAGCCGGACGTGGCGAGCGGACAAAGGGCGTCATCGACGCACTCGAAGAAGCAGGCCTCACGGTCGACTATCTCGAGATCGACGATGCGACCAACGCCGACGCTGCAGCAGGCACCGCGACGTTCGTTGGTTATGCCTCAGCACACCCGGACGTCAAGTTGGTCGTCACCGATCACGGCGCGTTGACCGCCGCACAGCAGACCTACTTCGAGGCCGCAGGTCTCGGACCGGATGATGTGTACGGCGCCGGCTTCGACCTGAGCGCATCGACGGTGGAATCGATCAAGGCCGGCTGGACCGACCTGGTCATCGACCAGCAGCAGTACCTGCAGGGCTTCTTGCCGATTCTGCAGATATGTCTGACCCACAACTATGCGTTCACGGGTCTCCACATCGACACCGGTGCAGGCTTCGCCAACGCAGGCAACGTCGATCTACTCGCCGACCTGGTGACACAGCAGATCAGGTAACGAACGGCTCGGCTCGATTGCGGCCGGGACAGAAGAGCGAAAGGATGTTTGGGCAGATGTCTGATAAGGATGCTGGGATAGACCCGGCGACTCCGCGCCTCGAGCTGCGTGGAGTGAACAAGCAGTTTGCCGGAGTGCAAGCGCTGTCCGACATCAACTTCCGTCTCGGCCGCAACGAGATCGTCGGTCTCATCGGCGACAACGGCGCCGGCAAGTCGACGATGATCAAGCACATTTGCGGCTACCACTCCCCGGACAGCGGCGAGATCTTGTTCGACGGGGTTCCGGTACACAACCTCACCGTCGAGCGCGCTCGCCAGCTCGGGGTGGCGGCCGTCTATCAGGAAAGAGCACTAGCCGACCTACAGACCCTGTGGCGAAACATCTTCATAGGTCAGGAGATCCAGACCCGCTTTGGATTCCTGGACGTGCGCAAGATGCGACGTGAGACTCACAAACTCATGCTCGAGTCGATGGGATTCACCTCGACCGCGGTCACACCCGAGTCGGTCGTCAAGAACTTCTCGGGCGGTGAGAAGCAAGGCATCGCGATCACCCGAGCCCTCTATTTCGACGCAGACATCGTCATCCTCGATGAACCAGCCGTTGGGCTTTCGATCAAAGAGACCGACAAGCTGCTCCAGTTCATCCAGTCGATCAAGAAAGCCGGGAAAGCGTCGATCCTGATCGATCACAACATATTCCACGTCTACGAAGTCGCAGACCGGATCGTGGTGCTGGATCGAGGCAAGATCGCCGGTCGTTTCCGGCCGAAGCACCGCAACGTGATCGAGCTGACCGAGATCATGCGCGAGATAGCCGAGACCGGTCACTCGTCCGTACCGGACGACCCGTACGAAGAGCCGGTATCTGATACGGAGGAGACGGCATGAATGGCTCGATGACCGACACCGACCAGACTGCCCTCGACGAGGCGACGTGGGGTCGCGGGGTCTCCCTCCTGCACGATCCGAAGCGCTTTGCCAGCACCTATGCGGGCCAGCTCGGGATAACCGGAGCGTTTCTCCTGCTCTGGATCGCGTTTCTGGTCACGGCTCCGGACACATTCACGCATATTGAGATCTATGCCGCGTTTGCTGCGACGATCCCTCTCTTCGGCATCGTCGCGATGCCGCTCACCATGGTGGTGACCGCGGGTGAGATCGACCTGTCCTTTCCTTCGACCTATGCCCTCGGCATGGTCGGATTCGTCCTGACGTGGGAACACACCGGCAACGTCCCACTGGCGATCGCAGTCTGTCTTCTGATTGGTGCCGTCGCCGGGTTGATCAATGCCTTCGTCATCGTCCAAATCGGGGTACCGGCGCTCGTCGCCACCATCGGCACCCTCTTCTTCTTCCGAGGGCTGTCGCTGGTAGTGATCGGTGGCAGGAACATCACGCTGATAGAGACCAGGCCCTCGATTCTCTTCCGGTTGTTCGTCGGGGAGCTATACGGGATCCCGATGCAGTTCTTCTGGCTGCTGCTGGCGGCCGTGGCCACCTGGTTCCTGCTCAACCGTCACAAGTACGGTGCCGCCCTCTACGTTATCGGCGACAACATACAGACTGCCGAGCTCCAGGGCATCAAGACAAAACAGGTGCGCCTCATCCTGTTCATCCTCGTTGGAGTTGCCGCCGCGTTCTCCGGGATCCTGTCGAGCCTGTTCATCGTTTCTTTCTTCCCGTCGGTTGGCGATGGTCAGCTGCTCCCGGCCCTTGCTGCTGTGTTCGTCGGAGGCACCTCGGTCTTTGGCGGCAAGGGCACCGTGTGGGGTACCTTGCTCGGTGCCTTCATGATCGGAACCATCAACGCCGGGATCGTCGCCGCGGGTCTCACCGGGTTCTACACCCAGCTCATCTATGGTGCTGTCATCGTCGTGTCGGTCTCGATCCACGCGATGGTGCAGCGACGTTTCGGCTAGAGGGCATGTCCACATCTTTCGCCCGACGGGAATCCATCGGGTCGGCGGTCTGGCCTATGAGGTCCACCGTTGACCCGGGGATTACGTACTCGCCATCTGAGCAGATATGAAAAAGACCATCATGACGATGCCCGACGGTCGCGAGCTCATCTACTACGACGGGCACGAGTCGATCGTCCGAAGCACAGTCGACGTACGCAGTCTTCCCGACCTACACATCACCCCGGAGATGAGACACGATCCGATCCTGGACGAGTGGGTGGTGATGGCCTCGCACCGGCAGCGAAGAACCTTCATGCCACCAACCAACCGTTGTCCCCTCTGCCCCAGCACCGGGGACAACGCCACCGAGATCGCCGAGCCCGAATACGACATCGTCGTCTTCGAGAATCGGTTCCCGAGCTTGAGCCGAGACACTGCTCTCGATGCATCGATCCGGATCCCTTCCGCTGTGAGCCGTCGTCCTGCGCACGGCCGATGTGAGATGGTTGTGTTCACAGCAGACCATGACCGTTTGTTTTCGCAGTTGAGCCAGAACAGAGTGCGCCGTGTTGTCGATGTGTGGGCAGACCGCACCGCGACGCTCTCCGGTCTGCCGGGGATCGAGCAGGTGTTTCCATTCGAGAACCGGGGCATCGAAATCGGAGTCACCCTGACTCACCCCCACGGCCAGATCTATGCCCTACCCTTTGTTACTCCCCGGACCGAGCGGATGCTGGCCGGGGCCCGTCGACATCGAGATCAGCACGGGCGCGACCTCTTCGCCGAACTGCTCGCCGAGGAGCGCCGCATCGGAGAGCGCATCATTGCCACCAACGAGACCTGGACTGCATTTGTGCCGGCTACCGCTCGCTGGCCTATCGAGATCCATCTGTACCCGCACCGAAGAGTCGAAGATCTAGCGGGGCTCACCGGTGGTGAGCGCGATGACTTCTCGAGCCTGTATCTCGAAGTCCTGCGACGACTCGATGCCCTCTACGAGGACCCCCTCCCCTACATCGCCGCCTGGCATCAGGCACCGGTGCGACGCGACCGCGACCTCGCCTACCTGCATCTCGAGCTGTTCTCAGTGAGACGGACCGCCGACAAGCTCAAGTACCTTGCCGGTACCGAATCCGGGATGGCGGTCTGGATCAACGACTCGACCCCGGAGCAGATTGCCAGGATGGTGAGAGAGACCGTGCCGTAACCGGGGCCGCCGACCTGGCACGGCAGGCTCGAGGAACACAACTATTTGGGGCCGTCTCCGATGCACAGCAAATCATCGAAGGATGCGTTCCCATGAAAGATCCGACGGCCATCAATACCGGCAGCGATCACAGCCGTCAGATCGCGCTGGCGAGGATATCCTCCAGCTCAGCTGGTCCGAGAGGGACCGGATTGCCCTTCATGCTGCTGGACCGGGCGGCGTCATCGCAGACTCCCCCGTAGAGCTCCGGGGTAAGCCCGTACTCCCCCAGAGAAGGCAGTTGCAGCGAATCGGACAGAGCCGACAGCCACTGAATTCCGTCATCGGCGGTCGCCCCAGGATCGTCGGTGAGCAGACGGGCAACAGCATCGAACCGACCCGACACCCGATCATCGCCCGGCGGTGCAGCCGCGACATTGGCAGCAAACACTGGAGCGAGCAGGCAGCCGCATGCGATCCCGTGAGGAACATGGAGTCGGCCACCGAGCACCCCGGCGAAGCCATGGACCGCACCGAGCCCGGCGTTGGCGAGCCCAATGCCGCCATAGAGACTGGCGAGCGACATATCCAGGCGGGCGTCCCCATCCTCGCCATCGGCAACAACACGCTCCAGGGAACGGGCCGCCCGTGCGATCCCGTCCTCGCAAAGCGGATCAACAAGCGGGTTGGCCCGTATCGAAACGTAAGACTCGAGGAGATGAGTAAGGGCATCGAGACCGCTGCTCACCGTGACCGCGACCGGCATCGTGTATGTGAGCTCGGGATCAACGAGCGCAATCGTGGGAACCATGAGCGGGCTACGCATGCTCACCTTCACGCCATGCTCTTCCGACAGGACAACGGCGTTCTTGGTCACCTCCGAGCCGGTACCGGCTGTGGTCGGGATCGCGATGTGCGGTACCGGGGCATTGGGGATTTGCTTGCCCTCACCGATGACCTCGAGGTACTCCATGATGTCGCCGTCATTGCTGATCAGCGCCGCGATGGCTTTGCCGGAATCGAGAGCGCTGCCGCCACCGATCGAGATCACCAGATCACAATCGGCCCCGCGAGCAGTGGCTGCCGCGGTCCTGAGATCCTCGACCGTTGGCTCGTTGCCGATGGCGAGATCTACGATGCCGATTCCGGATCCTGTGAGGTTGTCAATCAATGAGCTGTGGCGCTCCGGCCGGGATCCGGTGACCAGCAAAGCGGATCGACCCAAGGAGGCCGCAAGAGCACCGAGATCCTCGGAGGCCCCGGTACCAAAGATGATTCTCGACGGCGTGAGCAGCTCGAACCCGGACATTTGAACGAGACTACACCTGCGCTATCCGTGTCGAGTTTGCCGGGACGAATAGGAATGCGTGGCTGAACCTACGAACTCCTGCCACTGGAGTCATTTCAAAGGAATTGGCCCGGGACTGTGTCGTCCCGGGCCAATTGAAGCGCATCTATGCCTGAGCCGCCTGAACCTCAATCTCGATTTCGACCTGCTTGCCAACCAGGACGCCGCCTGCTTCCAGGGGTGCATTCCAGGTGAGACCGAAGTCCTCACGGTTGATCTTGGTGGTCGCCGAGAAGATGGCCTTCTCGTTGCCCCAGGGGTCGGCCATGACACCCGAGTACTGCATCTCGAGGGTCACCGGTTGGGTGACACCGGCAAGAGTCAGCGACCCATCTACCTCGTAGCCGCCTGCTACCGGACGGACTGCAGTCGAAACGAACTCGACAGTCGGGTTGTTTTCGACATCGAGGAAGTCGGCGCTGCGCACATGGTTGTCACGATCCTCGGCGCCGGAGTCGAATGATGCAGCATCAATCGAAACAGCGACCGATGACGTTTCCGGGGAATCTGCCACGTTGATCTGGCCGGAAAAGGTCTTGAACGATCCCCTGACCTTGGCCGCCACGAGATGGCGGACGCTGAAGCCAACCGAGCTGTGGGCCGAGTCGATGGTCCAGGTGCCGGTCTTGGGGAGAGTGAGTGTTGACATAAGGGTGTCCCTTCTCGTTTACTTGACTACTCAGATAATGATACAACAGATATCTGACAAGTCAACTATTTCCTAGTAAGATGATCTTCATGACGATCGAGACCACCAAGAGCACCCTGAATGACGAGCGCATCAGCGAGTTCGGCCTTTTTGTGGAGGCCAGCAGGCGGCTCACTCACATCATGGAGTCGTCGCTACGAAACCAGCATGGGATAACGTCTGTCGAGTTCGAGGCCATGCTCCGCCTCGGCCGATCGCCAGAGCGCCACATGTCGATGACGCAGCTGGCTGACGAGATGGTGCTGACCTCTGGTGGCATCACCCGACTCATCGATCGATTGATCGAGGCCGAGCATGTGATCCGGGTATCGTGCCCCAGCGACCGACGCGTGCAATGGGCTCATCTCACTGATGCTGGGGTCGAGAAAGTAGCGACGATCTTGGAGACCCACCTCGCAGACCTGGATCGCCACTTCTTCTCCGCGATGTCGGCCGAGGAGAAAGCAACGCTACTGCCCGTACTGGATCGGCTTAGGGCCGGCTGTACGGAGATCTGAGGACAGGGGTTTCGGCTGGCCAGAGGCCGCGCCCCCGGTCACAGCTCGATGTCGTAGAGAGCGGAACCCAGCGTCTTGCCATGCCTATCGAGGTAAAGAGAAGTATTCACCGTGTCCTTTGCCTGTCTTCGGCATACCAAGAGGACTGTGGCGATCTGCGGCAGCTCGAACCTCTCTTCGATAGCGACGATGCGCTTGCCGAGATATCGACCGGCGAGCTCGCTGGTCAGGTGCCCCGCCAGCAATGCGTAGTCATCCGCGTTGTAGCAAGTCACCGAGATTGTCGTAAGAGACCCCTTGTCCCCAGTACGAACGTGGGCGATGTCACCGAGGAAGCGGCTCATCGCGGGTCGCCCTGACCACTCGATACAACGGACACCCTGGGAACAATCGCATCTCTGGGAATCCGGGTCGAGATGACGCCAATAGTCTCCTCGATGCGTGTGCGCACCCCTCCCCCGCCGGCCGGTCCCGTCGTGTACAACGCCAGAACCTCCTCTGCCACCTGTTCGGCCCCGGCCCGATTGACGGCCCGGCTCGCCACCCTGACTCGACATCCCGGCTCGCCCCATCGCCCGCCGACGGGGTCCAGTGTCTTCACCTTGGTGACCTCCAAATGCAGATCGAGACCGGCGGGGAGACGACGGGTTAGGAGCTCACAAGCCAACCTTCCCCGTTCGGTAGCGCCCCGACCGGCATACGAGATCTCCCCCTCGCAGGTAAACCCTTCCCGATAGCCGACGCTGACTTTGAGTTGCTCGGGATGATGCAAGCCTCGTGCCCCGCCGACACGAACCCGATCGTCTCCCTCGTCAACCACCGAGACCCCCGAGAAGTCGGCCACCACGTCGGGAGTCACATACCCATGGGGGTCCGTGATCTCATACATGAGCTGCTCGATCACCGTGTGCCGGGTAACCATCCCGCCCGTATCGCAAAGCTTGGTGACGACTGCCGACCCGTCTGCAGCGACCTCAGCGAGTGGATACCCGACGTCGGCGAGGCCGGGCACCTCCCTGAGCGGCGGATCGGCGAAGTAGCCACCCGAGACCTGGGGACCGCACTCGAGCAAATGACCTACTACCGTCCCCCGAGCCATGAGATCGAAATCGCCTATGTCCCATTGGTGAGCGAGCACGAGGGGTGCGAGAAACAGGGACGGGTCGGCGACACGACCGGTCAAGACGACCTGGGCGTCGGTCCGCATTGCCCCGAGTAGATGCTCGATACCCAGGTATGCGTTGGCGGACACGATCTCTCCGTGCGCCTCCAGGGGCAGGCCATCGTCAATGGCAGGCGTAGCAGGATCGATGAGTGTCAGCACATCATCACCGGTCAACGCCGCCACCTGAACGGCGATGCCCAGCTCACCGGCAATCCCGGCGGTCACGAGCGCCGCGCGCTCGGGGTTGGCAGCCCCCATATTGGAGATGAGTCGCGTTTGGCCCCTCGCCAGAGCGGGAAGGAGTTGCCGCATTCGTTTCTCCAGGAGCGGGTCGAATCCGGCATCCGGGTCGAGGAGACGCCGGGCCTGGGCGTCGGCGATTGTGCGCTCAGCGAGACATTCCAGCACGAGGTAATCGAGCTCGCCGCGCTCGAGCAGATCGAGCGCCGGTGGGAGCCGATCTCCCGCAAATCCGGCCCCACAGCCGATTCTCACATTCGTCACGTTGACACTGTACCTAGCCGCCGGTTCACGGCTACGCCCGCGAAGCGAGTGTCATCCCCGGCAAGCCGGCGCTGGACACCTGCCTCGAGTGCGCCCACCGGCTGAACGCCGGGACCGGAGCCGCGGTGGTCGTAGACACCATCCCTGGTATTGCCTCGATCCGCCGGCAGGTCTGTCCGGACGATCGGAATCAACCGGAAGGCGGGCCGCAGCACCGTCTCCTGTTGCCGCTCTGCACCCCAAGAACCACATCTGGGCCCTTGCATGGGGTCATTGCACACGTATACTAAAAGCATTGCACAAGTGTAATACCTCGGGAGAGGCGGGGATGAGCCGAACGAAACTGGAGCTGATCTTGCTCGGAGTCCTGCTGCAACGCCCACAGACGGGCTATGACCTGACCGGATTCATGGACAAGGCCGGCCGATTCATGCGCGACAACACCTCGATGACCCAGGTGTATCGATCATTGCGACAGATGGAACAAGACGGCTGGCTCACCCACACCGTCGAGCCGAGACCGGGGGCGCAGGATGCCAAACGCTACGCCGTCACCGACGAGGGTCGCGACACCTTCATCCACTGGCTGAACGAGCCCTACCAGCCATCGGAGCAGCCGGGTGGCGGAGCCTTCTTCACCCTGCTGCGCTTCCGCGCCGCACATACAGGAGTCGACTCCGTGCTGGACCTCCTCGACACCGAGATCTCATATCGCAAGACACAGATCGCAACGAACCGGTACCGCGACCGGACCGAATGGGTCGACACGGCCGTGTCCTTCGACGATGAACTGGCCGGCACCGTCATGGACTGGATCCACCATCGAGGCGCCGACAGCATGGACCGACATCTCGAGTCCTGCCTCGAGCTGAGGGCGGCTCTAGCGCAAGGCGAGCTGCCACTCGACAGTTGCCCCAATCCGCTGCTCCGCACCGGCGAGTACCGCGGTCCCGACACCACCCCCGCCATGGAGAGGAGCGCCCGATGAGAGCGATCATCCTGATGTACGACAGCCTCAACCGACACATGTTGCCGCCGTACGGCGACACTTTCGTGCAGACCCCCAACTTCGAGCGTCTCGCCGAGCGCACCGTGATGTTCGACAACTACTACGCCGGTTCGATGCCGTGCATGCCTGCCCGCAGGGAGATGCACACCGGCCGGTACAACTTCCTCCACCGCAGCTGGGGACCCCTTGAGCCATTCGACGACTCGGTCTTCGAGATACTGAAGAACGCCGGAATCCACACCCACCTGGCTTCCGACCACCCCCATTACTGGGAGGACGGCGGAGCCACCTATCACACCCGCTATTCGACGTGGGAGTTCTTCCGCGGCCAGGAGGGTGATCCGTGGAAGGGTGTGGTCGATGCACCCCCCGACGAGATCGGCGGGATGTTCGGTCGGATGCGACGACAGGATGCGGTGAACCGCTCGTACATGCCTACCGAGATGGACCACAACCAGACGCAGACCGTCGATGCCGGCATCCACTTCCTAGAAACCAATGCAGACGCCGACAACTGGCTTCTCCAGCTCGAGCTGTTCGACCCTCATGAGCCGTTCTTCGTGCACGAGGACTACAAGAAGCTCTACGCCGACGACTACGAGGGACCCGAGTTCGACTGGCCCCCGTACAGCAAAGTCACCGAGGGGGCGGACATGGCCGAGCACGCCCGCAACTCCTATGCAGCCCTGGTGACGATGTGTGACCACTCGCTGGGCAGGGTGCTCGACTTCATGGACGGCCACGACATGTGGGACGACACCATGCTGATCGTCAACACCGATCACGGGTACCTGCTCGGTGAGCATGGGTGGTGGGCCAAGGGTGTGATGCCCTGGTACAACGAGCTGGTCCATCTCCCCTTCTTCATTTGGGACCCCCGCACCAGAGGACGGGAAGCTCACTCGACTGTGTTGGCTCAGACCATCGACCTGGCACCAACACTTCTCCGCTATTTCGGTGTCGAGCCGACCGCCGACATGCAGGGACACGACCTGGCGGAGGCCTTGAACGATGGCGTGCTGCCACGTGAAGGTGGCCTCTTCGGTTTGCACGGCGCCCATGTGAACGTCACCGACGGACGGTGGGTCTACATGCGAGCCGCCGACAATCCGGAGAACGCTCCGCTCGAAGAATTCACGCTCATGCCGACGCACATGCGTTCCCGCTTCCGCCCATCCGAACTCGCCGGGTGGGAGCCCGCCGAGCCGTTCTCCTTCACCAAGGGCGTGCGCACGATGAAGGTGCCGGCGGGTTCGCCGTTCATCAATCCGTGGCAGCACGGGACTCTTCTCTTCGACCTGGAGAACGACCCGGAGCAGAACCACCCGGTCATCAACGATGAAGTCGAGCTTCGCATGCTCGGTCTTCTCGTGGACCTGATGCGCGGCAACGACGCTCCGCAGAGCCAGTTCGAGCGTCTCGGCCTCCCCACCACGGGGGCGCCGACCGAGACTCACTTGCGTGTCGCCGCCGATGCCGGGCGGGCCGCCGAGACCGCCGAACCGGTGCCACCGGTCGAGACTCTGGCGGCGGCGCCGATCCTGCGGATGCCGCTGGTGGTGGCGATCGAGGATCCGGTGTCCGGCCCGATCCTCAGGGAGTACGTAGGCGATCTGGTGTCGAGCGAGTTTCTCACCTTCGCACCAAACACCAGCGTGCTCGACCTGGTGGCGAGAGCACAGCTTCCGGTGGGGACTCTGCGGGAGATCGGTGCCCGGCTCGCCCGCTCCGGCCGCCGGTGACTTGCTGCCGCACGCCGGGCGGCCCAGGATCAACGGCACCACGGGTGACCCTAGGGCGATACCCTCGCCATATCCAGCGCGGGTGGATCGGGAGTTGCGAATGACAACCGAATCGACACAGAGCAGCGCCGTGGCCGCATCGGACCACAAGGTGTGGTCACCGGAGTTCGTCCATGTGCTGGCGAAGCCGGCCGGTGCGATCTGCAATCTGGGTTGTAGTTATTGCTATTACTTGGACAAAGAGGCGATGTATCCGGGTGACCGGTTTCGCATGTCGGACGAGGTCGCCGAGGAATATGTCCGGCAGACGATTGGGATGCACCGCACCCCCGAGGTGTCGATCTCGTGGCAGGGTGGCGAGCCCACGCTCATGGGGGTGGGATTCTTCGAGAAGGTGATGGCGCTCGAAGAGAAATACCATCGGCCGGGGCAGAAGATCCTCAACACGATCCAGACCAACGGCACGCTGCTGACCGATGAATGGGCTGCGTTCCTCGCCGAGCATGACTTCCTCGTCGGGATCAGCATCGACGGGCCGCAGCCACTCCACGACGCCTACCGGGTGGACAAGCGGGGTGGCGGCTCGTTCGAGAAGGTGATGCGCGGGTTGCGGTTGCTGGAAAAACACGGGGTGGACTTCAACATCCTCACTACCGTCAACCGTATCAACGCCGACTATCCGCTCGACGTCTACCGGTTCCTGCGGGACGAGGCAGGCGCCGACTGGATCCAGTGCATTCCGATCGTTGAGCGGGTCGACCAATCAGGACAGCCGGCGGATATGGCGGGAACTTTGGTTTCCGATCGGTCGGTGCGCGCCGACCAGTTCGGCGAGTTCCTCGTTGCCGTGTTCGACGAGTGGGTCCGCAAGGATGTCGGCCGAGTCTTCATCCAGACGTTCGAGGCAGCGGTCGCCAACTGGGCGGGGATGCCATCTTCGGGTCTCTGTGTCTTTGACGAGACGTGTGGCCGGGGCGTTGCTCTCGAGCACAACGGTGACCTGTACTCCTGCGACCATTACGTCGACCCCGACTTTCGTCTCGGCAACATCACCGAGACCCCGATCGGCGACCTCGTGGTGTCCGAGAGACAACACCGGTTCGGGATGGCCAAGCGCGACACCCTGCCGGAGTACTGCCGCAGCTGTGACGTCCGGTTCGCCTGTCACGGTGAGTGCCCGAAGAACCGGTTCATCACCACACCAGACGGCGAACCCGGCCTCAACTACCTTTGCGCCGGCTACAAGCGGTTCTTCCATCACATCGACCGGCCGCTGCGGCTGATGATCGATGTCCTCCGATCCGGTCGGCTCGCCGCATCCGTTATGGACGTCCTGGCAGCCGAACACGCTGCCTTCGAGAAGGCCCTCCACCAAACGGGCAGGAACGACCCATGTCCCTGTGGCAGCGGCCGGAAGACGAAGCACTGCCACGGGGCTCGCCCCGACGCCACCGCCAATCCGATATCGATCCAATCAGCGCCGCCCCGCCCCCCAGTCAGATCTGCGTAGAGCCCCGTATACCCAACAGGAGTTGTCCGGTCACCGTATCCGTTGAGGGCACAGAACATGGTGAGTGATTGTCAGGCGAGGCGTTTGTTCCCATCGGGTAGGGATGGTTCTTGGTAATCCGCACTACGGGCACCCCAGCCTTTTCGGCGAAGACGGGGTAGAACTCGATGTATCCGAACCACGCACATCAGCGCGCCCGACGGCAGCTCGATCACTCACGGTGATGCTGCCGGGTGCGCCGCGCGTCAGTGGCTTCCGTTTTCGGATACATCTCCACCTGACGCGTGTGGCTCAGCAGCCGGTTGCATCCCGCATCACTTGGCAGGCTTCAGCCATTCGTACCGGCCCAAGCTGGGTGACCCGGCGTCGGAACGCCGATCGCGGGAGGGTGTGGAGGTTGTCGAAACTGGCGACACAGACTGTGGGAACGCCATCAGCCTCGGGTGTCAACTCCAAGTCTGACACCACCCCGCGCCTGGTCCGGGTCAGTGCCGCGACCACGACCGAGCCGATGCGATCGGCAACCGGGTCCCGAGTCAGGATCAGCACGGGTCGGTCACCGCCCGGCGTTGCCGCAAACCAGACCTCACCCCGCTGCATCGGCCCAATCCGACCAATCCTCGGCGGGACCCCAGTCTGCGATCTGGGCCAGGGCCGTCTCATCGTCGGTCAGCGGGGCAGCCCGCCATGCGGCTACGTCCTCCTCGGCTCGAAGTCTCACCAGGTGCCGATGTAGGGCGTCACGTAGCAATTCGGACCGATCTACACCAAGGCGCTCTGCCCATTGCTGCGCGTTGGCTGCTTCTTCATCATCAACTCGAAAACTAAGCATCGTCATACGATCATCGTAGTGTGTATGACGCACAGATCAACCCTTCTGTTGCGAGAAGCACGCCTTCGTGAACCACGTTGAGCTGCACAGATGCGTGCGGGTGGGCAGCCACTGATGGTTGCCGCGGGCCGGCGTCAGTCGTCCTTCGCTTCGGGATGCCTGGTTCCATGGCTCCGTGACCCTCGGAAGTAGTGCTCGAGTGTGGTCAGGCGTTGCAGCGTGATCGATGCCATGTCGATGCCCGAGCCGATGATCTCGACGCTCACGTTGCCGTGTGCCGTGATCGCGGCCCATCGCTCATCGGCTCGGGCAACCTCGCACCGCTGAGTCTGCCCATCGACCAAGATCACGCCGTGAGACCACGTTGGCGGCGGAAGCTGCTCCAAGTCTTGGCGCTGTCTCATGTGCCAACGATGTAGCTCGTGAGCATCAAGACCGTCGGGAGGTACGACTTGCCCGAGTCGCGGCAGTTCATGTCCAACCCGGTCACGACGCACCGCCATTTGGGCGTCCCGACCGATACACGAGGTCACTTGAACCCATAGCTCGTCCCGATCCGGATCTCCGTGCCGCAGGGTTATGCGCTCAGGCCGCTTCCCGCCACCCCAACCTCCCAGCGACCGGGAACCCGCCCATCCTTCCACCTCGAAGCACACAACCTCGCCGTCAGTAACCGCACCGGCGAGACGTTGAAACTGTCGATCCTCAGCCCGAACCGGATCGATCACCATCCACAGATCGTCACTCAAAGGGCGGCCCGGACCCCACAACGCCGACGCCAGAAAGAACACCCACACCGCAGCAACGAAACCGGCCGCGACCAGCCACCACGGCCAGCCAAGAACCAGATCGGCGATCACGCCAAGGCCGACGCCGACCACGGTCGCCATCAGATAGGTGAGCGGCACCGGAACCATGCTCCGCTCCCGACGTACAACACGGAATAACTCGAGCGGGAGATGCAGCCACCGCCACCTGCCGCTGCGACCCCGGTACAGGAGCATTCCGCTGCTACCACCCGACCACCGGTGGCCTTGTTCGCAGGTCATCGTTGTCGGTGCAGGACCACCGCTCGTCAGCCGGTACCGGAAGCGTTCCCACCCCCCGGGTCGATGAGTCTCCACCGGGTCCGCGCCACACTCCGGACAGACCACCGATCCGACCGTCACCGCCCACAAGCCTCGCTCACGCCGTGCCATGGCACCATGATGCCGCAAGAGTCGAACAACCGCCACGCTCCTTCTCACTGTCTCTCGGAAACCGAGCGGATCGCCCAACATGTTGCGATGAGACGAGCGAACGTCAGCTACCGATCTGGATCGGTCGCATACTTTGTGCCCGCATCCGGTTGCGGTAGTTGCGTACTCGATTCGAGACGGAGGGATTCCCCTGAGGTGTAGCCACGGTCCGGCTAATTCCCACCGACAGTCTCGGCAGAGCGCCAGCCCAGAAGGCATTCTCTTGCGGCAACTCACTTTGCCGGCGGCTACGCCTGGCCGGCTAGCTTCGCCTCGAACAGGTATGGAGCGTCCTCAACCCGACTCTCCGAATCAAACACCATCGCCGGACCCGTGCTCCGGGTGGCTCGGACCCATCCGGGGTCACCGTTGTCGATGAAACGAACCCACGCTCGATGCATGGCATCGGCAAGCTCCTGCGGAGGTTCGGGTCCGAGAACATTCCGCACTCCCGCGGCGTCCAGGAGATCCCAGACGAAAGGCAGCTCAGCGCAATGGAGCGCCAGACCCATGACCGGCGACACCCAGCGGAAGTCATATAGCCACGTGCCCGCCGCAGTCTGGCCGGTCCGGGCCGCAACGACATCGAGCAGGGGCATGCGGAACATCCGCTCGGTTATCAGCTGGCCGAGCACCTGCCCGGTGTCGAAGTCGGGGAACTGCCCCGGGAACCTCTTGGCCGTCTCGGCAGCGAGACCGGCTGCAGACAGCAGGGACACGGGATCCTGCCCCGACAGCGAGTCGCGTAGCCCATCCATCGCCATGGTGAACTCGTGGGCATTGGCACCGAGCAGCAGGGGTTTGTCGCTGCCGACGCCTTCCGAGATCATCTCCGGCGCACCTCGCGGGATCAGCGTGTCGTCGACATGAGGCACAAACGGCAGATTGTCGCCCGGCTCGCCTCCCGCCATCGCCCGCACCAGGGCGACCGCCCGATCGTCGGCGGACCCCTCCACGTGGGGGTGGGCATATAGCTCGGCTTGACCGTCGAGGATCTGGTCCTCGGACAGTGTCGACCAGCCGGCTCTAGTGGCGTTGACCCCCATTCTCGTGGCGAACCGTACGCCCAGCTCCTGCGCCGCCGCAAGCGGGCGATGCCGAATCACCCCGGACTCGGCGATCGCCCGGGCGAACATGGGCTGCGCCGCGGGCGTCGTCAGCAGGGTGAGCACCGCACTTCCCCCTGCCGACTGACCGGCAATGGTGACCCGGGCCGGATCACCGCCGAAGGCTTCGATGTTCTCCTGCACCCATTCGAGAGCGGCAATCTGATCCAGAACCCCGCGGTTCGCCGGAGCATCCTCGATCCATCCAAAACCATCAAACCCGAGCCGGTATGAGACCGAGACGGTGACCACACCGGCGCGGTTGAAGGCTGTCCCGTCGTACCACGGGCTGGCCGGTGAGCCGGCGAAGTAGCCCCCGCCGTGGATCCACACCAGCACCGGCAGCGCGGCATGCCGATCGCCCGGTGCCGGGGTGAAGACATTGACGTTCAGTGTCGAATCACCGGCAATCGAAGGCTCGGGGATCGTTGTCACCGGCCCAAACGGTCTGCGCTGCGGTGTGGCCCCGTAGTGACGGGCGTCGCGAACCCCGGACCAACGTGGGTGCGGATGCGGTGCGTCAAAGCGGCGGTCGCCGACCGGCGGCGCAGCAAACGGGATCCCCAGAAACGCTGCCGATCCCACCCTCCAGACACCCTGAACCCGTCCTCGTGCGGTCTCGACAATGGGGTCTTTCATGATGCCTCCGTTCGTTCCGGGTCGGGCATGCCGGGCAGATGGAGCCAGTTGATCTTGGGAATCGCCGGCTGGGGTGCGACTACAACGTCCTCGACATCAGCGGGGACCGGCTGCGAAGGATGCGGCGCATCGCCCAGGCGCGCCTGCTCGCGCCACATAGCGCTCTTCAGTTGCTCTCGGATCTCGCGGTACTCGGGATCGTCGTAGACGTTGTTGACCTCGTCGGGGTCGTTCTCGAGGTCGTACAGCTCCCACTCGGGCGGGTACTTCAAGAAGAAGAGAGTGAAGGGAAGCCCGAAGCCCTCGTTGTAGTAGTAGATGAGCTTGTAGCGCTTGGTCCGGTAGCCGTAGTGGGCCGGAGCCTTGTGGATGATGTCGTCGTTCTCCCAGTACCGGTAGTAGACGCCGTCGACCGGCGGTAGATCTTGCGCACCGACGAGGTCGGGCCAGAAGCTGCGGCCCTGCATCTTCGGGTGGTGCTCGACGCCGGCGGCGTCGAGGATCGTCTGGGCCATGTCGACGTTGCTGACGATGCCGTCAAAGGCCTGTCCGGCCTCGAGTTTGCGTGGGTAGCTGAGCAGGAAGGGCATCCGCAGCGACTCCTCGAACATGAGCCGCTTGTCGAACCAGCCGTGGTCTCCGAGAAAGAAACCCTGGTCCGATGAGTAGATGAGCAGGGTGTCGTCGAAATCCCCCCGGTCACGAGACCAGTCGATGAGCCGGCCCACGTTCTCGTCGATCGATTCCACACACGCCAGATAGTCCTGCATGTAGCGCTGGTATTTCCACACCGCCATGTCCTCGTACGAAAGCCCCTCGGGTGGGTCCTCTTTGAGGTCGTCGGTGGTCAGGTGGTCGGCGACCCGCATCGCCGCCCGGCGGGCCGAGGCGCTCCGGGTCGAGTAGTCGTCCCAGAATGTCTTCGGGAGTGGCACCGGATCTTTGTACAGAACCTCGTGCTCGGCCTTCGGCTCCCAGGGACGATGCGGCGCCTTGTGCCACACCAACATCGCCCATGGGCCGTCGTCTTCGAGTGAATCGACCCAGTCGATGGCGAGGTCGGTAATGATGTCGGTGGCGTACCCCTCGACCGTCCGCGTGCCTTCTTCGGTGATGAAGGTCGGGTTCCAGTACTCGCCCTGGGCGGGCACGATGTCCCAGTAGTCGAACCCCACGGGGTCGCTGACACCGCCGTGGCCCATATGCCACTTGCCGATCATCGCCGTCTTGTACCCGGCCGCCTTCAGCTGTGAGATGAACGTCGGCTGGCTGGCGTCGATCGGGGTGAACAGCGAGTACACGCCGTTGACGTGGCTGTAGGAGCCGGTGAGGATCGACGCCCGCGACGGTGAGCACAGCGAGTTGGTGACAAAGCAGTTGTCGAGACGAAAGCCGTTTGCGGCGATCTCGTCGATACGTGGTGTCTGGTTTACCACCGACCCGTACGCCCCGATCGAATGGGCTGCATGGTCGTCGGTGAGGATGAAGATGATGTTGGGGCGCCGCTCCGTGCTCATTCGGTCTTCTCTCGTATCGCTCATCTCGCCGCATCCCACAGACCGCAATACGGGTCGGCCGGGCTGATGCCGGTGAACTCGGCTCTGCCCAGCAACCGCTCTACGACAGCGTCGATGACAGGCACCGAAGAGGTGTAGCCGTTGATGAACGTCTTGACCATCGGTACGTCCTGAAGGTGATAGGGATTGTCGACGGACACGAAGAGGGTGGGGATCTCCTCGACGAGCCGGGGCACATCGAACCCCATCGGGTTACCCCAATTGATCCTCACGGTCGTCTGGTTGCTGGCGGTCTTGATGCTGGCGAGGTAGACGACCATGTCGTACCCGACGATCTGGGCGAGTGGATCCATCAGCTTGGCCCATGCTTCGGGACCTGTTGCCCCGGCATAAGCGAAGGTGTCGACATCGAACCCTTCGCCCATGAGGGTCTCAACGAAATGTCCGGCCACGCCGCCACCCTCATCCATGTATCCGCCGACGTCTCCGAGCACATAAAGAAGGATCTTGCGTTGACGCTCGGATGAGATCGGGAGCAAGTCCTGGGTGTCCCGGACCAGGGTGATGGCTCTGTCTGCACATTCACGCGCCCACGCCTGGTGCTCGTCGCAGCCGACGACGGCCAGAGCCGATTCGTCTGGAACCAGCGTGCCTTCGGCCTGCTTGCGGTGCAAACCGAGCGATGCCTTCAGACTGAGGATGGCGGTGACGGCCTCATCCAGACGCTCTTTGGTGAGCGCACCACGTTCGAGACCGTCGAGCATGAACTGGTAGTCCTGAGCCAAGTTCGCGGCAAACAGGAAAATGTCGTTGCCCGCCATGATCGCCGCGGGCACGGCATCGGCCCGGCGCATCGACGCCATCATCCCGGCCATCGCAGTGGCGTCCGTCGTCACCACACCGTTGAAACCGAGCTTGCCACGGAGCAGGTCGATGGTGAGCTCCGGAGCCAGTGAGGCGGGCATGATGTCGGCGTCGGCGATTCCCGGCCGCAGTGAGCGTGAGTACGCGGGCTGCAGTATGTGGGCGGCCATGATCGTGTCCGCTCCGGCGTCGATCAGTTCCTTGTAGATCATGCCGTACGTGGCGTCCCAGTCGTCGACCGATAGGCTGTTGACACTGGCAACCAGGTGCTGGTCGCGACCATCGACACCGTCGCCGGGCCAGTGTTTCAGCGATACCGCAAGCCCGGCCTCCTGGAACCCCTCCATACAAGCGCGAGCGAGACGGAGTACTCGCTCGGGATCGGAGCCGTAGGTCCTGGTATTCGTTATCGGGTTTGCCGGGTTCATATCGATGTCGACCACTGGGGCGAACGCCCAGTTGCAGCCCACCGCGGCACCCTCACGTCCGGCCACCAGACCCAGCCGGTATGCGTGTTTCTCGTCGTCGGTAGCGGCGATGCCGTACTGGCTGGAGAAATTGGTTCCATCGAGGGCTATACCGTCACCGCCGCGCTCGAGGTTGGCCGCCAGCAACAGCGGAACCGAAGCCGACTCCTGAAGCACACGGTGCAGGTGCTGGACCTCCTTGGCCGCAAACGGTCGCGCCATGAAACCACCGGGTTCGATGCCAACCTCGCGGATCGCACTCAGATTGACCTCAGGATCGGGGTCGGTGATCACGAGGACGAACAACTGACCGACCTTGGCAGCGAGGTCCATCCCGGCGAGCGTGTCCTCTACCCAGGCGACGGCCTCGTCGCTCAGCTCGAACGGCGGCGCTTTCGGGTCGATCATGTCGGGTCTCCTTGTGTTGTGAGAGCGTGAAGGGCGAGCTTGGCCCAGAGGTCTTCGAGCAGCAGCCGGCTGTCGAGTGCGGTGTAGTACATCCCGCCTTTGCGACTCGCTCCGATGATGAGGTTCGACGTCATGGGACCAGCTCGATCGTTCCGGTCGCCGGCGTGTCCACAACGCTGAATCCGGCAGCTATGCCGAACGTACCGGGCTCGAATTGCCAACCGTCTTCGAAGTGGGCGAGTTCCCTGGAGGACACCTCGATCTCGATATCGGCCGTCTCGCCGGGTGCGAGTTCGACCTCGGAGAAGCCGATCAACCATCGTGCCGGTCTGTCAACCGAGCTGTCCGGACGGTCGCCGTATAGCTGGACGACCTGTTTCCCGGTGCGCTCGCCCGTGTTGGTGAGACGCACGCCCACCGCGAATGAGCCGCCCGCCACCACCTCGTCGGGCAGCGTCATCGAGTCAAGCGACCACGTCGTGTACCCGAGACCGTGACCAAACCAGTACGCAGGCTCGGCGCCGGAGCGAAGCCAACCGCGATATCCAACGTGCAGACCCTCGTCGTACCGCACCTCTCCATCAATGGGAATTGGGCGACCGATGGGGTGGACATCCTCCGAAGCCGGCCAGGTGGTCGGTAGCCGCCCACCGGGTTCCGCCTTCCCGTACAAGACGTCGGCGAGAGCGTGCCCAAACTCCTGACCGGGGAAATACACGAACAGCACCGCCGGGACCTCATCGCGCCAGGGAAGGGTGACCGGTGCGCCCGAGTTGACGACAACGACCGTGTTCGGGTTGGCCGCGACGACTGCACGCACCAGGTCGTCCTGAAGACCGGGGAGGGCCAGGGTCGTCCTGTCGACCCCTTCGGACTCGATCTCCGCGTTCGTCCCGACAACAACGACGGCTACGTCGGAACGAGACGCTGCGGCAACAGCCTCTTCGATCAGCCGGTCGGCGTTTGCCGTGTCGGGCTTCGTGCCGAACTTGAAGAACAGTGCATCGCCGAGCGCCCCCAGGCCCTTGAGCGGTTGCAGGCAGAGCTCCAGTTCGAGAACCTGGCCCGCGGTCACAGCCAGCTTCCCGCTGTGGACCGGCGGCACGAGCAGACCCTCGACGTCGAGCCCTTCGCCCATCTCCGGTGCATATCGCAGGAACTCAGCACCGTCGACTGACAGCATTGCCGGATAGATGCCCCCATAGGCAAGCTCGATCGTCCCCGCAGAGTCGGCCCTGTACCTGGTGTGCAGCGAGATGGTGGCTGAATCACCAACCGGGGCACTGCCACCAAAGTAGGTGAGGCTCGTCAGACGCCGATCCTCGGTGTGGATTGGCTCTCCGGTGGCGTCCTGGAACGTGACCCGCACCCCAGGGATGTCGGTCACCGGGTTCGTGAGATTGTCAATCGGTAGGTCGGCGATACCCGACTCGACAATCGCCCCCAGGGCGTGCTCAACGCGATCCTCGCCGACCGCCGCGACGAGACCCTCGAGCGCCGAGACGACGTGCTCCGGGATGACGGTGGCACTGCCACCACCCAGAACACGAGCCATTGTGGCGTTGTGGCCGATCAGGGCAACGGTCCGCTTGGGCGCAAGCGGGAGGATGCCGTTGTTCTTCACCAGCACCGACCCGGCGATTGCCACCTCACGGGCGAATACCTTGCCATCGGTGGCCGCCGGAGTGGCCGGCGCTTCACCGACCGACTCCAGCCCACCGACGCGGGCGGCTAGGAGGAGGATCCGCCGCACCTTGCGATCGATTGTGTCTTCAGGAATCTCCCCGGACAGGACGGCTTCGACGAGCTCCTGCCCCCACGGTCCGTCGGGCCCGGGCATGACGAGGTCCTGTTCCTTCTCGGCACTATGGAGTGAGCGCACCGCCGTCCAGTCGCTGATCACGACACCGTCGAACCCCCACTCGGTTCTGAGGGGGACGTCGAGCAGATCGTTCTCCGACGAGGTGACACCGTTGATCGAGTTGTAGGAGCTCATCACCGACCAGGCCCCGGCGCGAACCACATCCTCAAAGGGTCGCAGGTACAACTCGCGCAGTGGCCGTTCCCCGACGACGACGTCGACGGTAAAGCGGTCGGTCTCGAAGTCGTTGGCGACATAGTGCTTGGGAGTGGAGCCGACACCTCGGGCCTGAATGCCGTCGACATATGCAGACGCAAGGGTGCCGGTGAGCAGCGGGTCCTCGCTCATACACTCGAAGTGGCGGCCGCCGTATGGGGTACGGTGCAGGTTGATGGTGGGGCCGAGCACGACGTCTACCCCCTTGCGTCGAGCCTCACCTGCCAGTACGGCACCGAACCGCCCGGCGAGATCTCGGCTCCACGACGATGCCAAGGACGTCAACGAAGGCAAACAGAGCGACGGGTCCCGGTCGTCCCAGGTCTCACCGCGAACCCCGATGGGCCCATCCGACAGCAGCAAGCTGCGCAAACCGATGCCTTCGAGGGGAACCGTGTTCCAGAAATCACGCCCCGTGAGCAAAGCAACCTTCTCATCGAGCGTCAGCGACGCGACGAGTTCGTCAATTGTGCCGGTCACGTCACCGCCCCCTTCCTGGGGGAAGTGAGTCCAGATTCGCCGGAAGCGAGGAGGCACCCATGCTTCGACCTCTCACCCGGTCGCGGCGGCTGCCGCCAGTTCATGGCGCTCCCGCCTCCGCTCGGCCTGCCTGTCCGGATCGGGCACCGGCGCAGCCATCATCAACCGTTGCGTGTACGGCTCCTGCGGGTTCTTGCTGATCTGCTCGCCCTCGCCCCATTCGACGATGCGACCGTCTTGCATCACCGCGATGCGATGGCTCAGGTAGTGAACCACCGCCAGGTCGTGAGAGATGAACAGGTAAGCGACCCCGGTCTCCTTCTGGATCTCGAGGAACAGATCGAGCACCTTGGCCTGCGTCGACAGGTCGAGCGCAGACACCGGCTCGTCACACACAATCAGCTTCGGATCGAGCGCAAGTGCCCGAGCGATAGCGATACGCTGCCGCTGGCCGCCGCTGAACTCCTTCGGTTTGCGGTCGGCTGCGTTCTTGGGCAGTTTGACCTCGTCGAGCAGATCACGCACCCGAGCCCTGGCCTGATCCTTGGGGACCTTGCGAACGGTCATCGGCTCGGTGAGGATCTGTTCGATCGTCATCGACGGGTTGAGCGACGAATACGGATCCTGGAACACAACCTGGATATCGCTGCTCAGCTCCCGGCGTGTAGCCCGATTGGCATTGGCGATCTCCCGGCCTTCGAACCTGATCGATCCACCGGTCACCGGAGCCAGACCGAGAATCCCACGACCAAGGGTCGTCTTCCCGGACCCGGACTCGCCGACGAGACCGACACACTCGCCCTGTCGGATGTCTACCGACACGTCCTTGATGATGTGGTAGCCGGGGTGGCGCAAGCCACGGCCGGGATACGTGATGTCGACGTGCTCGCAGACGCAAATGGGCTCCGTCATCGCGCCACCTCCAGACTTGGTACACGGTACGGTTCGCGCCCTTGAGAGCCGTCGAGGATCGCATCGAGCAGCGACTGGGTGTAGGGGTGCTGGGCATCGTGGAATATCGACCGCACCGGGCCGGATTCAACGATCATGCCGTATCGCATGACCGCAACCTGCTCGCAGAGATCGGCAACAACACCGAAGTTGTGTGTTACCACCAGGAGTGCGACGTTGGTGTCTTTCTGGAGCTCGCGAAGCAGATCGAGTACCTCGGCCTCGACGGTCACATCGAGAGCCGTCGTCGGCTCATCGGCGATGATCAGGTCGGCGCCACAGGACAGCGCACCAGCGATCAGCACACGCTGCGCCATACCGCCGGACAGTTGGTGCGGGTAGCTCTCGAATGTTCGTACCGGGTCGGGAATCTCGACTCGCTGCAGCAGGTCGAGGGCGCGGCGGCGCGCCTCCTTCTTATCGATCCCAAGCGCCAGCGTCATCGGCTCAACGAGCTGGTGGCCCACCGTGAAGGCGGGATCCAGATTGCTCATCGGCTCCTGTGGGATGTACCCGATTCTGGTACCGAGGACCTCGTGCTGGTTGCCCATGTCGGTACCGTCCACGACGAGCGGCTGCCCGTCGAACGTAACAGAACCGGCGAGGATACGTCCCGTCGCCGGAAGCAGACCCATCACACCGAACGCCGTTTGTGTCTTCCCGGACCCCGACTCGCCGATCAAGCCCAGCACCTGACCACGATGCACCGTGAGACTCACATCACGCACCACCGGGGCATAACGGCCATAGCCGTCCGGATAGCCGATTGTCAGACCCGAAACCTCCAACAACTTCGGCTGATCAGTGGCGGACGCGGTGTGATGGATCGGATCAGCCTCGGGAACCTGCACATTCGGCTCGGGAGGACGCTTACGGTCCCTGCGACGAACACGTGGCCCCGTCGCCTCTAGCTCGTCCCTGATTGCGTTGGCGAACAAAGTGAGCGCCAGCATGGTCAGGGCGAGGATGAGACCGGGCCAGAAGACGAGGAGCGGCTGGATCGTGATCTGCCGGAATCCTTCGCGCAACATGCCGCCCCAGGTGGCTGTGTTGGCATCGCCGAGACCCAGGATCTCCAGACCGGCTTGGATCCGGACCGCGATGCTAAAAATGATCCCTGCCTGGATGATGATCGGCGCTCTGACTACCGAGAGGATGTGACGCCCGATGATCCTCGTGTCGCTGAGACCGGTGACCCGTGCCGCGTCTACGTATAGCTCGTTCCTGACGCCGCGAACCGTTCCCGACACCAATCGGTAGAAACCGGGCACCATGAGGAAACCGAACACCGCCATTGCCGTATATACGGACTTGCCCAGCACAACGCTTGCCGCCAGCACAACGACAATCGCCGGCATTGACATGACGAGTGACACCACCCAGTTGGAAACCGTGTCGAACCACCCGGCGAAGTAGCCAGCTACCAAGCCGGTCACCGTTCCGACGCTGAGGGCGATCACCATCGCCAAACCTGCTGCAGTCAGAGTGTTCTGGCCTCCGTAGAGCAGTCGCGAGAGCACGTCCTGACCCGAGGTGCTTGTGCCCAGCCAGTGAGCGGAACTCGGCCCGGAGAGGATGTTGGTGAGATCCGTCGACAAGGGATCGTAGGGAGCCAACACGCGGGCGAATATGCCCGAGAGGAGAATGAGGACAAGAACGATCAACGGGATCAGTGCACCTGGACGCGTCAGGATGCGTTTGACTATGTGCTCCGTTTGACCTCGCGTGTCTGTTTGGACCTCGATTGCTGTGTCGGCCGTCATGACAGCCTCACTTTCGGGTTGAGCCAAGCAGTGATCAGGTCGATCAGCAGGTTCACAATCACGACCAGCACAGCCACCGCCACCACCAACCCCATCACGAGCGGGATATCAC
>Ga0307423_1000069_pt1 | contig 56832 bp, 37 predicted proteins | sample SalMarWE160310MG_FD_202154 | JGI IMG/M metagenome (GOLD analysis project Ga0307423, IMG submission 202154) | Salt marsh sediment microbial communities from the Plum Island Ecosystem LTER, Massachusetts, United States - WE1603-10 | ecosystem: Environmental > Aquatic > Marine > Intertidal zone >...
ATAAGTTTTCAACTTATTTCCCTCATCAACATTCGCAGGCCGGTGTAATGTAATCAACAAGTACGACTTATCTTTTAATTTTAATTCATCCCATAAAAGAGGCTTTTTAAATTTGTTCCGGTTTGCAAGTAATGTATCTATCATTACATTCCCTACAAAAAAAATTCTGCTATCATTTACTCCCATTCCCTTTAAATTGTTACCCGCCAATATTGTAGTAGTAAAAAAGTAATCAGCAAGGCAATCAGTTACCATTCGATTAATTTCTTCAGGCATTGTCAGGTCATAAGAGCGTATCCCAGCTTCAATGTGTGCAACATTTGTATTTAATTTTTTTGCAACTATACTGCATGCCATTGTGCTTGTCACATCACCTACTACTATAACTAAATCAGAAGGATTAGCTATAAGATCTTTTTCAAATTCTACCATAATAGCTGCAGTCTGTTCAGCCTGTGTCCCACCACCGCACCCAAGATTTATATCTGGTTCCGGTATATTTAATTCTGTGAAGAAGTTACCACTCATTGTGCTGTCATAATGCTGCCCTGTATGAACCAATCTATATTGAATTGTATGTCCTGCTGATTTAGCTAGGTTCAAAGCGCTTATAAGAGGTGCTATTTTTATAAAATTAGGACGAGCTCCGGCAATTAAGGTAAGTTTCATCGCATTAATATTCCAGTTTTATTTGAGTTGTAATTGAATCCGAATTATTATATCTGAAATATAATCAAGTATGATTAATAAATTATCAGATAATTATTAGTCATTGAGAGGAGATTAGTTGATGTAGATTGTATTAATAATAAATATGTAGTTTAAGAATAATATCAAGGTCTTATAAAGTGTCGCAAAAGGCAAGGTTTTGAATATGTCTAAAAAGTTATTTCGATTAAATAAAGGAAAATTTGTTTCGATAATTCTCATTTAGGATTGACAATAGGGTCTTTTATTTGTGTGATGATTAAAAACAATTATGATTGATTAGATAATAATTTTTAGGAAGAGACAAAAATATTTAAAATTAATAATCGTGGACTTAAAATTTCGTTAAAAGATTTTCCAATAAAAAGATAGTGTTCTTAGTAATTGGTTTTATTAAATCGTGTTTAACTTCATCGAAACACCAATTATAATTATTTTCTTTATGAAAAATATTTTATCGTTTAAAATAATCTAAAAAATTGCATAAATAAATGGGGCCAGGGCAGAACCTTGGGTTAGGATAATCAGTCCACCCAATATGACAAGAAAAAGTATGATTGGCAGAAGCCACCATTTTTTTCTTACTTTCAGAAACTCCCACAGCTCAGATAGTATTGATAGTTTACTCATATTCTTTATTCCTTAAAACTGTCTTTCATAATCAATTTGTTGTCTCGCTGAAACTGTTCTTTTTTCCCAGTATGTTGTTGCCTTTTTATCAAATCCAATAGGCATAAATTTCTTGCCAACAATTCTAGCAATTAAACTAACAGGAGTTAGTACAAGATAAAATAAAAATGTCAAAATAACTCTGGACATCACAAATCCCATTAACAATGCGAGAGTCATCCAAAGCTTATGGAATAGACGCAAAACAGGGATTGCAACAAATGAAAAAATTACAAATAATCCTCCTGCAATTGAAAAATAAACAAATGATGTTTTACCAAGATAACACAGCAACAAAGAGATCAGGATAAGCACAACACCAACTGTTATTCCTGTTTTCTTTACTGCTTCATCTGATTTATCAATGTACTTTATTTCTTCTTTTAACATATTTTAATCCAATACAAATTCTTTTTTCCAATCGCTGTCATTCTCAAGCGGTTTCTGATCTTCCTTACTCAAAATATAATTCCCAAGAACAAGATTATCCATATCAGTACGCATAAAGCATTTGTATGCATCTGCAGGAGTACAGACAATAGGTTCACCTCTTACATTAAAAGATGTATTTATTATTACCGCACATCCGGTTTTTTCTTCAAACTTAGAGATAAGTCTATGATATTTCGGATTTGTTTCCTTATGTACTGTTTGAAGTCTGGCTGAATAATCTACGTGTGTAATTGCAGGGATATCAGAACGAACAACATTAAGCTTATCTATTCCCCATTTCTTATGCTGTTCGTCTGTCATTGGGATTCTTCGCTCTTTCTTTACATCTGCAGTAAGAAGCATATATGGACTTTCTTTTTCTATCTCAAAGTAATCGCTTACCTTTTCATAAATTACCGACGGGGCAAATGGTCTGAACCCTTCTCTGAATTTTATCTTTATATTCATTGTTGCCTGCATCTTTGGAGATCTGGCATCTCCTATTATTGTTCTTGAACCAAGTGCCCTTGGACCAAATTCCATTTTACCATCAAACCAGCCAATAACTTTTTCAGAGTCAATTAAATTTGCTGTCTCCTCAATTAACTCATCATCGCCATATTTTTTTGCTGATAGCTTGTGGGATTCTATAAACTTTTTAATTTCTTCCTCTGAAAACTTTGGACCAAGATAAGAACCTTTTTGAGAATCTATTTTTTCATCTGCTGTTCTTGATTTATTGTTGTATTTATACCATCCGATAAGTGCTGCACCAAGAGCTCCGCCTGCATCACCTGCGGCCGGTTGTATCCAGATGTTCTCAAACGGACCTTCTCGAAGTAGTCTGCCATTAGCAACACAATTAAGGGCTACTCCTCCTGCCAAACACAGATTTTTCAATTTTGTTTCTTTATAAACGTGGTTGCCAAGCTTTAAAACTATTTCCTCAGTTACTTCCTGCAAAGATCTTGCGAGATCCATTTCCTTTTGAGTTAGTTTGCTCTCTGGTTCTCTCGCTTGTCCGCCAAATAGTCTGTCGAACTTACCGTTTGTCATTGTTAGTCCCTGGCAGTAATTGAAGTATTCCATATTCATTCTGAATGAACCATCTTCTTTTACATCAATAAGATTGTCATAAATAAGCTGTTTATACTTCGGCTCGCCATAAGGAGCTAAACCCATTACTTTGTACTCGCCTGAATTTACCTTAAATCCTGTGTAGTATGTTATAGCCGAATAAAGTAATCCAAGAGAATGAGGAAATTTTATATCAGCAAAAAGCTGAATATCGTTTCCTTCTCCAACACCATAACTTGTTGTTGTCCATTCACCTACTCCATCCATTGTAAGTATAGCAGCTTTACTATAAGGTGAAGGATAAAATGCTGACGCTGCGTGAGACTCGTGATGTTCCGGGAAAATAACCTTGCCCGTATAACCAAGCTTATCCTTTATCATCTCCTTCATCCACAGCTTTTCTTTTATCCACAAAGGCATTGCTTTGATGAATGATTTTATTCCGACTGGAGCATAAGTAAGATAGGTTTCTAGTAAACGTTCAAACTTTAAAAATGGTTTATCGTAAAAACTCACAAGATCAAGTTGTTCAATAGTAATTCCAGCATCGTTAAGACAAAACTCAATCGCTTTTTGTGGAAAATTATGATCGTGTTTTTTTCTGGTAAATCTTTCCTCCTGTGCGGCAGATAAAATTTCTCCATCTTTTATAAGACAAGCTGCACTATCGTGATAAAATGCTGATATACCTAGTGTGTACATTTTTAATCATTTAGTTCTATTAAAAAGAAAATTTTATTAACAACATTTCTACTTCAGGAAAGGTTCTAAGATCATTATCTATAATTAACAACTAATTTTTATCAAAGTCAAAAAGGATCATTGAAAAATGCTTCTTTTAAAATCACCAGAAGAATTGAAAAAACTACATCCGGAATTTTCATCACTTAGCAAATATCTTTATATACTATAAAGGTCCTTTATCTAGAAGTAATGAATTAAGTAATTATCAATATTAAAAACTTTCCCCGGAGCTAATGCTGGAACTGAACTGCCTTCTGATGTTAGTAAGCTTCTTGGTCAATCGAAAACTTTTATTGGAGCTTATCTGCCGGTTCAGTGAAGCATTGAATAAAATGTTATATCCAAAATAATTTTATACAGAATAGTAATGATTTATTAAATAATTAATTAAATTTACATTCGTAAGAAAGTAAATGTAAATTATTAATATATTAAATCACATGTTATTGTTTGCATCTAATAAAAATCTAGTACTGTATTCTGATAGGAAATAATCATTAAGGGAATAAAATGAAATCAAATCATCTTCTACTTTACTCACTCTTTTCACTTCTAATTTTAGGATGTAACAGTATGAACGAAAATCAATCAAACGTTGGAATAAAAAAAGCCAAATTCGGAAAAATAAATGGGAAAGAAATTGACATTTATACACTGACCAACAAAAACAATGTCAAAGCGAAAATAATAAACTATGGGGCAATTTTAGTTTCCTTATCCGTTCCGGATCGTGATGGAAATTTTAAAGATGTTGTTACAGGATATGATTCACTGGAAGGTTATGTTAATGATAGATCATTCTTTGGGGCAATTGTAGGAAGATACGGCAACCGTATAGGTAAAGGAAAATTTAAACTTGATGGGAATGAATATCAATTAACTATAAATGACGGAATGAATCATTTGCATGGTGGTAGGATTGGTTTCTTCAAGGCTGTTTGGAAAGCGGAGGCAGTTGAAAGTGAAGTAGGTCCTGGAGTGAAACTTTCCTTAGTTAGTCCTGATGGTGAAGAGGGATATCCGGGAACAGTTAAAATTTCAGTTACATATACTTTAACTAATGATAACGAACTCAAATTAGATTATGAAGGCACTACAGATAAACCGACTATTCTGAATCCGACACATCATTCATATTTTAATTTATCGGGAGATTTTAATAACACTATTCTAGATGAGAAATTACTTATTGAGGCTGATTCATTTACACCTGTTGACAGTACTTTAATTCCAACTGGAGAGATTGTGCGAGTAGAAAATACACCGATGGATTTTCGTAAACCTACACCTATTGGTTTGCACATAAATGATGATTACCAGCAATTAAAATATGGAAGAGGCTACGATCATAACTGGGTTTTAGATAATTATAAACAAGGTGTTGTAAGAAAAGTAGCAAGCCTTTACGATTCAAAGACCGGAAGATTTATGGAAGTTCTTACAGATCAACCAGGCTTACAATTTTATTCAGGAAATTTTCTTAACGGTACTATTATAGGAAAGGGAGGAGTTGTATATAAACACAGGTCCGCTCTTTGCCTTGAAGCACAACATTATCCTGATTCGCCAAATAAACCGAATTTTCCTTCAGTTACTTTAAAACCGGGAGAAGTTTACAAGCAGACAACTATTTATAAGTTTTCTGTTAAATAAAGACAACAATATCTAATAATATTTACAGTTGAGGGTAGATTATGAGTACTTTAACTACTGTTGACTGGTTAGTAATAGCCGGTTACTTTGCAATAATTCTAGGTTTAGCTTGGTGGGTAATAAAAAAACGTGAAGACAACACAACCGACTACTTTCTTGCCGGAAGACATCTCGGTTGGTTTATTGTCGGCGCATCCATATTCGCATCCAACATCGGTTCCGAACATCTTGTGGGATTAGCAGGTTCCGGAGCAACAGACGGTGTTGCAATGGCTCACTATGAACTTCACGCCTGGTGTTTACTGGTTCTTGGCTGGGTTATGGTTCCATTCTATATGCGCTCAAAAGTTTTCACGATGCCAGAGTTTTTGGAAAGGCGATTTTCACGCGGCAACAGAACCTTACTTTCTTTGATATCATTAGTCGCATATATTTTTACTAAAATTGCAGTCGGAATTTTTGCAGGAGGAATTGTATTCAGTGTGCTACTGCCTGATATGAATTTATTTGGTTTAGATAGTTTTTGGGTCGGTTCAATTTTAGTAATTGTATTAACCGGTTTGTATACCATACTTGGTGGAATGCGCGCAGTAGCCTATACAGAAGCTTTGCAGACAATTATTCTTATTTTTGGGTCTATATTAGTAACATATTTTGGCTTACAGGTCTTAGGCGGATGGGGAGTATTAAAAGACACAGTTGGATCTGAAATGCTTAATCTTTGGAAACCTATGGTTCCGACCGGTGTTGAAAGCACATGGGCACCGGTTAGTCAGGTCGGTAAAATGGCTTGGTATTTTAATTCTAATTATCCCTGGCTTGGAATGTTGTTCTGCGCACCGATAATTGGTTTATGGTACTGGACAACGGATCAATACATTGTTCAACGTGCTATAAGTGCAAAAAACGAAACGGAAGCAAGACGTGGTTCAATTGCTGCGGGATTCTTAAAACTACTACCAGTTTTTATATTTATCATTCCAGGACTTATTTGTTTTGCTATTGCTAAGAATGGTCTTGTGCCGGAAATTCAACATCAGCTTATAGGTTCAAATGGGGAATTGATAAGGGACAATGCGCAAAAAGCTTTTCCACTTTTAGTTGCTTACATTCTTCCAGTTGGCGTAAGAGGAATTGTTGTTGCGGGTCTGTTAGCTGCTTTAATGAGTTCCCTCGCGGGAGTTTTTAATGCTTCCTCAACATTATTTACAATGGACTTCTATTCAAAAATAAATCCTAATGCTTCACAGCATCGTCTCGTTTGGATGGGAAGAATTGCAACAACGGTTATGGTAATAATCGGTTTATTGTGGATTCCGGTTATACAAGGTGGCAAAGGTCTTTATGATTATTTGCAGGGCGTGCAGTCATACTTAGCACCTCCAATCTTCGTTGTTTTTTTTCTAGGAGTATTCTGGAAAAGATTAAATGCTAAAGGCTGTATGTCTGCCTTAGTTGTCGGTTTCATTATGGGTATTTTCAGACTTGCTGTTGATACACCTGTTAAAATGACGACAGGATTTTCTTACACGGAAGGATCATTTTTATGGATTGTGAATAATATCTTCTTCCAGTATTACAGTTTGTTGATATTTTTGGTCTGTATAGTTGTTATGATTGCAGTCAGCTATTTTACGGAAGCCCCTGATTATGAAAAGCTTGAAGGCTTAACATACGGTACAACAACTGCCGATCATAAAAAAGAATCGCGCAGCAGCTGGAGTATGAAAGATGTAATTGCATCTGTAATTCTTGTTCTTATCATAATCGGCATTTACATTTATTTCTCTGGCTGAGAAATATTTGTTATAAAAAATCATTGATAGAAATTTGTTGATTAAAAATGAGCAAATACGCAATCGGTCTTGATTTCGGAACTAATTCATGCCGTTCTTTAATAGTTGATATTGGGAACGGCAATGAACTTTCTACTCATGTTTTTAATTATCCTTCTGGCGATAGTGGAGTAATTGTAAATTCACGCGATCCTAATTTAGCTCGCCAAAATCCAGTTGATTATATTCAAGGTATTGAAGTAACTATTAAAGAAGCAATCAAGAAAGCTGGAACTTCCGATAAAAATTTTTCTTCTGATAATATAATCGGAATTGGAGTAGATACAACCGGCAGTAGTCCAATGCCGGTTGATGAAAATGGTATTCCACTTTGCCTCAATGATAAATTTAAAAACAATCCTGCTGCAATGGTTTGGTTGTGGAAAGACCATACAAGTTTTGCAGAAGCAAAACAAATAACTGAATTAGCAGCTAAAGAACATCCCGAATACTTATCCAAGATTGGAGGAACATATTCATCCGAATGGTTCTGGAGTAAAATTCTTCATTGTGAAAAAGAAGATCCGGAAGTTTTTAATTCAGCATGCAGCTTTGTAGAAATATGCGATTGGATTCCTGCAATTCTAATTGGAGATACGAAACCCGAAAGTATTAAAAGAGGAATATGTGCAGCAGGACATAAAGCAATGTACAATGATCAGTGGAATGGACTTCCTTCTTCAAATTTTCTTGAAAAACTTTCATCTGGTATATCTGATTTAAGAAAAAGAATTAATTTTAAAGCATTCTCATCTGAAGAAAGAGCCGGTTATCTTTCAAAAGAATGGGCTGATAAACTTGGACTTTCAACAAATGTATCTGTGGCAGTTGGCGCATTTGACGCACATATGGGAGCAGTTGGTGCAGGAATAAAAGCTGGAACACTTGTAAAAATTCTTGGAACAAGTACCTGTGATATAATGATCTCTCCAAATCAAAAAGAACTTGCTGATATTCCGGGTGTTTGCGGTATAGTTAACGAATCCGTAATTAAAGGATTTTTTGGAATTGAAGCTGGTCAATCAGCTGTTGGTGATATCTTTTTATGGTTCATTAATAATCTTGTTCCAGAAAAATATGGCAAAACCCAGGATGAAAAATTCTTAAATCTTGAAAAAGCTGCATCTCAATTAAAACCTGGAGAAACAGGTCTATTAGCGCTAGACTGGAATAATGGTAATCGTACAATACTTGTTGATGTTCGCTTAACTGGTTTGCTGATCGGACAGACCCTTCACACGCAACCCCATGAAATTTACCGCACTTTGATTGAAGCTACTGCATTTGGAGCTTTAAGAATTATTGATAGAATTGAAGAGAATGGTGTGGCAATAAAAGAAGTTATTAATTGCGGCGGACTGGCAATTAAAAGTCCTTTAATTATGCAGATATATGCTGATGTGACGGGCCGACCAATGAAAATATCCAGGAGCGAACAGACACCTGCACTAGGCGCTGCAATATTTGGTGCCGTATCAGCAGGAAAAACTGCAAGCGGGTTTGATAATGTTGAGCAGGCGCAGAATGTTATGACCGGAACAAGTAAATTTTATGAACCAATAAATAAAAATAATTTAGTTTATAAAAAACTTTACGGAATGTATAAAGAACTCCACGATTGTTTCGGTACTAAGAACTGGAATGGAAATCTTTACAGGATTATGAAAGAACTATTGGATTTAAAGGATAATGTGAGAATGGAGAAATAATGCTTAAAGATTTAAAAGTAAAAGTTTATAAAGCAAATCTGGATCTCGTAAGATATGGATTAGTAATACTCACCTGGGGAAACGTCAGTGGTATCGATCGTGAAAAAAATCTTGTTGTAATAAAACCAAGCGGAGTAGATTACGATGAGATGAAAGTGGATGATATGGTTGTGGTTGATATGAATGGAAAAGTTATGGAAGGAGAATTAAATCCTTCTTCAGATACTTTGACTCATATAGAGCTTTATAAATCCTTTAAAAACATCGGAGGCATTTCGCATACACACAGTGAGTTTGCTGCAATTTTTGCACAAGCCTGTAAAGAGATTCATTGCTTTGGTACCACTCACGCGGATAATTTTTATGGAACAATTCCCGTAACACGTTTTCTTACTAAACTAGAAGTTGACGAAAATTATGAGTTGAATACAGGAAAGATAATAATAGAAAGATTTAAAAAGCTTAATCCCGATACATTGCCTGCAGTATTGGTATCGGGGCATGCGCCATTCACTTGGGGAAAAAATCCTGAAGATGCTGTAAAAAACAGTCTTGTTCTTGAACGTGTGGCAAAAATGGCTTTATTAAGTTTGCAGTTAAATCCTAACCTTAAAAATCTTCCAGAATATATTTCCGAAAAACACCATCTTAGAAAGCATGGAAAGAGTGCTTACTATGGACAGAAAAAGTAATTGGTATAAACAAAAGATGAGGAATTAAATGATCGACCTGAAAAAATATGAAATATGGTTTGTTACCGGGAGCCAACATCTATATGGCGAAAAAACCTTAAAGAAGGTTGAAGAACATTCAAAGACAATTGTAAAAGGATTAGCGAATTCAAAAACAATTCCTTTAAAAATGGTTTTCAAGTCAGTTGTAACAACACCTGAAGCAATTTACAGTGTTTGCTTAGATGCAAATAACTCTTCAAATTGTGCTGGATTAATTTTATGGATGCATACATTTTCTCCCGCCAAGATGTGGATTGAAGGATTAAAGATTTTACAGAAACCATTTGTGCATTTACATACACAGTTTAATCGTGATATCCCCTGGGAAAGTATTGATATGGATTTTATGAATCTCAATCAATCCGCTCATGGAGACAGGGAGTTTGGATACATCTGCTCAAGAATGAATAAACCTCGTAAAGTGATTGTGGGATATTGGGAAGATAAGATTGTTCATGAAAAATTAAATATATGGATGAGAGCAGCATGTGCGAAACTGGATATGCAGATGGCAAAGTATGCACGTTTTGGCGATAACATGAGAGAAGTAGCAGTTACAGAAGGAGATAAAGTTGAAGCACAAATTAAATTTGGTTACTCTGTAAGCGGATATGGAGTTGGTGATCTTGTTAAATATGTAAATGCTTCTACAACAGCACAGGTTAATAAACTTATCAATGAGTATGAAGAGAAATATATTTTGGTTCCAGCATTAAAAAAGAATGGTGAAAAACGTCAATCACTTATGGAGGCGGCAAAGATTGAACTTGGTTTAAGAAAGTTTTTAAAAGAAGGAAACTTCAAAGGCTTTACAACTACGTTTGAAGATTTAAACGGACTGTCACAACTAGCAGGACTATCTGTTCAAAGATTAATGGCTGATGGTTATGGTTTTGGTGCTGAAGGTGATTGGAAAACTGCAGCTCTCCTTCGTGCAATGAAAGTTATGGCTTCTGGATTAAAAGGCGGAACATCTTTTATGGAGGATTACACCTATCACTTTAATCCCAAACAAAACAAAGTCTTGGGCGCCCATATGCTTGAAATATGTGAATCAATATCAAGTGGAAAACCAAAACTTGAAATTCATCCATTATCAATTGGAGGAAAGGACGATCCCCCCCGATTAGTATTCAACACTCCCAGCGGAACAGCACTCAATGCCTCCTTGATTAATTTGGGAAATAGGTTTCGTTTAATTGTAAATGAAGTAACTGCCGTTCAACCAGAAAAATCGCTTCCAAAATTACCAGTTGCCAGAGTTTTATGGGTTCCAAAACCAAATCTTGAAATCGCCGCTCATGCATGGATACTTGCTGGAGGTGCTCATCATACTGGGTACAGCCAGGTATTAACATCAGAATATCTTGAAGATTTCGCTGAAATGTGCGGAATTGAATTTTTGTTAATAAATGATTCCACAAAGATTTCTGATTTCAAAAAAGAACTAAAATGGAATGAAGCTTATTACAAAAATTGAATTGATTGATGAAAAATATTCTGATTGATGACCGAATAAGAGCATTAATTTTTGATTGTGATGGAACTTTAGTCGACTCTATGCCACTCCATATGAAATCATGGGAGGAAGCTTTTAATACTTTAAACGAGAAGTATGATTATGATTTTCTTCATTCATTAAAAGGGATGAAGGAAATAGAAATAATAGAGTTGTATAATGAAAAATTTGGAAAAAACATTAACCCACAAGAAATCGTTTCCATAAAACACAAATACTTTAACGATAATATAAATACTATAAAATTAATAGAACCAGTTAAAAAAATTGCTGAAGAGTATTTTGGCAAATTACCTCTAGCAGTTGTTTCAGGAAGTGTGAGGGATATTGTTCATAAAGAATTAGAAATAGTAGGCATCATTGATCTTTTTAAAATCATTCTAACCGCGAATGACCCATTCAAGCCAAAACCTTCACCGGATATTTTTATTGAGGCATCTAATAGATTGAATACATCACCAGAACGAATTCTTGTATTTGAAGATGGAGACTCAGGTCTTGAAGCAGCATTGAAAGCAGGTATGCAAACTATTGATGTTCGTAAATACCTATAATAAAAGAATGGTTAAATGAAAAAGATATTCCTTTCTGGCATAAAAAAATTTGAGATTCTTGACGTCCCAAAACCAATTCTAATCAATGAAAATGATGTTCTGTTAAGAGTTGATACAGTTGGTGTTTGTGGTTCGGATATTCATTATTACAATGAAGGGAAAATTGGCGACCAGGTAATTGAGTTCCCATTTACAATCGGGCACGAATGTTCTGCAGTAGTTGAAGAAGTTGGTAGTAATGTAAAAAGTCTTAAGCCTGGCAATCTGGTTGTAGTTGAACCAGCTCTTCCATGTTATAAATGTGAGCAGTGCTTATCTGGTAGAGAGCATACCTGCACTAATCAAAAATTTCTTGGCTGTCCCGGACAAATTGATGGTTGTTTTTCAGAATATATTATTATGCCTGAAAAAAATTGTTTTCCAGTCTTTTTAAATGTTAATCCTGAGATAGCTGCTTTAGTAGAGCCACTATCTATAGGATTTTATGCCACTCAGTTTTTAAAAGATATTAAAAAAATAGATTCGATTGCGATTCTGGGAATCGGACCAATCGGTTTTGGGGTTATGCTTGCACTTAAAGCCAATGGCATTAATAATATTTATGTTACAGATAAACTTGATTACCGATTAGCTGAAGCACAGAGGGAAAACGTTGTATGGAAAGGAAATCCTGATAAAGAAGATATAGTTGCTTCATTAGGTAAATTTAATCCAAATGGATTTGATGCAGTATTTGAATGCTGCGGCAAACAGGAAGCACTTGATCAGGCGATTGAAATATTGAAACCTGGTGGAAAACTTTTCATTGTTGGAATTCCTGAAACAGATAGAATTTCTTTTAACATAAGTAAAATACGGCGAAAAGAAATAGTTATTCAAAATGTCAGAAGACAAAATAGATCAATCCAACCGGTGATTGATTTGATAGCTTCAGGGAAATTATCTGCTGAATTTATGATAACGCATAGATTTCCGATTGAAAGAACCAGTGAAGCTTTCGATATGGTTTCAAATTATAAGGATGGAGTAATTAAAGCATTAATTAAATTTTAGGTTTTAGGAGAAAAATGAGATATAGACAATTAGGCCGAACAGGGTGGAAGGTTTCCGAAATAAGTTTTGGTGCATGGGCAATTGGCGGAACCTGGGGAAAAGTCGATGATAAGGATTCCTTAGAAGCACTGAATAGAGCCTTAGACTTAGGTGTTAATTTTTTTGATACTGCTGATGTTTACGGAGATGGAAGAAGTGAGCGGCTTCTTGCAAAACTAAAAAAAGAGCGGAGCGAAAAATTTTATATTGCAACCAAAGCAGGAAGGAGATTAAATCCGCATACTGCTGAAGGATACAATAAAAAAAATATTACTTCTTTTGTTAAAAGAAGTCTAAAAAACTTAAAAGCAGAAGCAATAGATTTACTTCAGTTACATTGTCCTCCAACTCAGGTGTACTATATGCCTGAAGTTTTTGAAATACTAGATAATCTTGTTAAGGTAGGTAAAATTAGGTATTACGGCGTTAGTGTTGAAAAAGTTGAAGAAGCTTTAAAAGCAATTGAATTTCCAAATATTCAATCAGTTCAAATAATATTTAATATGTTTCGTCATCGCCCCTCAGAACTTTTTTTCGATCAAGCAAAAAAGAAACAGGTCGGGATTTTGACCAGAGTACCCTTATCATCAGGACTTCTGACAGGTAAGTTTACTAGGAATTCTAAATTTGAAGAAGATGATCATCGGAATTTTAATCAACAGGGTGAAGCTTTTGATAAAGGAGAAACCTTTTCTGGTGTAAATTTTGAATTGGGCCTTAAAGCTATTGAAGAATTAAAATCTATTTGTCCAAAAGAAATTAGTCTCACTCAATTTGCTCTTAAATGGATTCTAATGTTTGATGGTATAACGTGTGCTATCCCAGGAGCAAAAACAAAAAATCAGGTTGAAGAAAATATAAGTGCATCTAATCTGCAACTTCTATCCAAAGAGACAATGGAAAAGGTAAACTCTATTTATGAAAAATTGATTAAAGCACATGTTCATCCGTATTGGTAATTCTAATTGTTTGAAAGAATTTAAAATCTTGTGTTTTTGAATTTTGTTTCATATTATTGAAACGATTCAATTAATAACTTTAGGATTTTTAATTGTCGTATCATTCATGCTCACCACTAATAATATTTTCTAAAATTGAAAAAATTTTAATAACAATCGATTTGTTTCAAGGATTTAAATGGTAAAAAAAATAACGATAGAAGATGTTGCCAAACGTGCAGGTGTATCCAAAGGAACTGTATCAGCCGTTATTAATGCTAAGAATACGGTCAAATCAGTGACAAGGAATCATATACTTGAGGTTATGAAGGATCTAAATTTTCGGCCTAAAGGAGTTGCTAGAAATTTAAAAAATGGAATTCAGGACAAGAGTATTGGTATAATTATCAAAGATCTTAGTTATCCGTTTTATACATCCATTGCACTTGGAGTAAAGAAGTATGCAAACAGTATGGGATATTCTGTAATTGTTTGCAGTTCTGAAAATGATCACGAATGTGAAAAAAGATTCTCTGACCTTTTTTCATCTAAAGATATTAAGGGTGCAATTATTGCTCCAATAGTTGAAGGTGATGCAGAGATTGAACACCTGTTTAAACTAAAAATGATTAATTATCCTTTTGTTCTTCTGGAAGATGTTAAAGGAATTCAAGCAAATGTAGTTGCAATCGATAATTCAAGGGCAATAAGAAAAGCTGTAAAATATTTGATTGATAACGGTCATAAAAAAATAGTTCACTTCGCAGGTCCTCCACAATCGACTCATACACAAGAGAGGATAGAAGGATTTCGACATGCTTTTAGTGAAAGGACACTTGTTTTTAATGACGATATGGTCGTACATATTGGTTCTAAATTCGAAGACAGCTACTTTAAAACAATAGAATACTTTAAGAGTAAAAAAAGAAAAGACTATCCAACCGCAATTGTCTGTTTTAATGATCAACAAGCTTTAGGCGTAATGATTGCATTTAAAAAATTAAATATCAAGATTCCCGATGATATCTCCATTATTGGGAACGATGATATTTATTATGCTAAGATTTACCCTGTGCCATTAACCACTATAAGAGCTCCAATCGAAGAGATTGGTACAAAAGCAGCCGAAATTCTAATTCGTAATATAGAATCTTCGACATTATTGTCTCCTGAAAAGATTATTCTTGATGCTGAATTTGTTGTAAGAGAATCAACAAAAGTGTTAGGGGCCTGAATAGTATTAATTAAATTTTTCAAATTTATTTACTGAGTTAATCTTATGAAAAAAAAATTATTATTGGGTTATGATATTGGAAGTTCATCAATAAAAGCATCTTTCATTAATGCTGAAACAGGGGAGTTGATTACATCCGCGAGTTCTCCCGAAATTGAAATGAAAATAGATTCACCTAAAGCTGGTTGGGCAGAACAGCATCCCGAAACATGGTGGCAGCATGCAATTATATCAACGAAAAAAATGTTAGAAAAAATATCCTTAGAATCTTATGAAATATTAGCTATCGGTATTTCTTACCAAATGCATGGTTTGGTTCTTGTAAATAAAAATCATGAGGCTATTTATCCTTCAATCATCTGGTGTGATAGCAGAGCAGTTGAAATCGGAAATAAAGCTTTTTCTGAAATGGGGAAAAAATATTGTTTGGGCAGCTGCTTAAATTCACCTGGTAATTTTACAGCCTCTAAACTTAAATGGGTTAAAAACAATAAACCAGAATTGTACTCTAAGATATATAAAATAATGTTACCCGGTGATTATATCGCAATGAAATTAACTGACGAAATAACCACTACTGTTTCCGGATTGAGTGAAGGAATATTGTGGGACTTTAATAAAATGACAGTCGCTGAGAATCTGATTGAATATTATGGCTTAGATAAAAATTTGCTGGCTGATATAGTTCCCACCTTTGGACTTCAAGGTAAATTAACAGCTAAAGGAGCTAGAGAATTGGGGCTAAAAGAAGGCATTCCAATTTCATATCGTGCAGGTGATCAACCGAACAATGCTCTTTCTTTAAATGTATTAAATCCTGGAGAAATAGCAGCCACAGCTGGTACCTCAGGTGTCATTTACGGTGTTGCTGAAAAAAATATATACGATCCTGAAAGTCGGGTTAATACATTTGCGCACGTTAATTATACAAAACAACATCCCAATGTAGGTGTGCTTCTTTGTATAAATGGAACAGGCATTCAGTATAACTGGCTGAAACAAAATATATTTGAGAATAAATATTCTTATAATGAGCTGAATGATTTTGCTTCAGATGTTGAAATAGGTTCTCAGGGAATCAAGTGTTTTCCATTTGGAAATGGTGCCGAGAGAGTTCTTAAAAACATAGATCTTCATGGATCTTTTTCAGGAATTAATTTCAATATTCATGAGAAAGGACATTTGATAAGAGCTGCACAAGAGGGAATTGTATTTACGTTTCGATATGGATTAGATGTTATGAAAAGCATTGGAATGGAATTCAGTATTATCAGGGCGGGTAATTCTAATCTTTTTCAAAGTAAAGTATTTAAAGAAGCATTTGTAAATACTTGCAATGTGAATCTTGAGATTTACAATACTGATGGTTCACAGGGTTCAGCAAGAGGAGCTGGTATCGGTGTTGGTTTTTATTCAGAAAAAGAAGCCTTCAAAAATTTAAAAGTGATTGAAAGATTATCTCCGCACGAGGAGTTAATTAACAAATATGATTCATTTTATCAGAACTGGAAAAACAATTTGAATGGCAGTTTAAAAGATTTATTACCTACCAAGATATGAAGGTGAGAGGATGGAAAAAAAGTTATTCGGCAAGCTTGAGGACGGTAATCAGATTTTTCTTCATTCATTAAACAATGATTTTGGAGCTCAGGTCAATATCATCAATTACGGAGCGATCGTAACAAATGTATTTGTGCCTGATAAAGACGGTAATTTTGCTGATGTTGTATTGGGTTATGATTCTATTGAAGGATATGTAAATGATAAAGTATTTCTCGGTGCAATTGTAGGTAGATTTGGCAACCGCATTGATAAGGGTAAATTTACGTTAGACGGAAGAGAATATCAACTAGCAAAAAATAATGGAGAAAATCATTTACATGGTGGTCCGAAAGGATTTTACAAAGTTTTATGGGATGCTGAGCCTTTTATTAGTGGCGCTGGGGAATCGTTAAAACTTACTTACGTTAGTCTTGACGGAGAAGAGGGATATCCAGGAACCGTAACATTGACAGTCATATATACACTGACTCATAAAAATGAACTTGAAATAAATTATCGCGGGAAAACAGACAAACCTACAATTCTGAATCCAACTAATCATTCCTACTTCAATTTGAGCGGGGATTTCTCTAAAACGATACTCGACCATGAGTTACAATTAAACGCTGATAAATTTACGCCTGTTGATCAAAATCAAATTACTACCGGAGAACTAAAAACTGTTGAAGGTACACCATTCGATTTTCGAAAATCAATTCCAGTTGGACTACATATTAATGATACTGATGATCAGTTGCATTATGGAAGCGGCTATGACCACAATTGGGTACTAAATAATTTTAATTCAACGGTTCGACAAATCGCTTCTCTTTATCATCCTCATACGGGAAGATTAATGGAAGTTTTAAGTGATCAGCCCGGAGTACAATTTTATTCCGGAAATTTTCTCGATGGTTCTGTTGTTGGCAAAAGCAAAATAGGATATCAAAAAAGAACAGGGCTTTGTTTGGAGACACAATACTTTCCCGATTCACCAAACAAACCTCATTTTCCGTCAGTTACATTATGGCCGGAAGAAACTTATAAACAAAGAACCGTTTATAAGTTTTCGGTTAAATAATGAAGGAAACTGGCTTTATTAGACATAATTTTGCTCAATAAATAAAATTAATTCTTTATTGATATTTTGAAACTAATTTCTTACGTTTGAAACGGTTCAATTAATATTAAAACCATTTAATATTTTGAACGACTTAGTCTAAGGAGAGATAAACAGGTTTTCTTTTTTCGTGTATCTAATTAAGGTATCACTCGTTGAAAAAGAACATGATTAAAAAACTCGCAATTAGCGCCTCTAAGAGAGACAACTTATTTTATTATAAGACTCTACAATCATCCCCGGATAATCCTCTTACTTTTTTTATGTTCCAAATCGGATTAGGTTATTTATTCAATCCAGAATATGCTAGTAATCTAATCCAATCTATCAAACTACAAAAAGCCAGAAAAAGAAAATTATGAAGATATTAAAAGGTTTGTCAGAGTTCTCTTTGTTTTCAATATCCTCCAACTCAACTCCTTCGGACTCTAGTAATCATAATGATCCATCAGCATTAAAAAATATATTCAAGAATGACTTTCGTATTGGTGTTGCGCTCAGCCTTGATCAGGTAAATGGTAAAGAGCCAAATGCTACTGCACTTGTTGAAAAACACTTCAATAGCATCACACCAGAAAATATTCTCAAGTGGGAAGAAGTTCATCCAGAACCCAACAAATATAATTTTGATGCAGTTGATCGTTTTGTTGCTCTAGGTGAGAAGAACAAAATACAAATAATAGGTCACACTCTTGTATGGTATCAACAAACTCCGGATTGGGTTTTCCAGGATGGAGCAGGCAATCCATTAAATCGTGAGGCATTGCTTGAACGAATGAAAGACCACATTTTTACGATAATGGGTCGCTATAAAGGTCGGATTCATGGTTGGGATGTTGTAAATGAAGCTGTTTCACCGGATGGTGAATTAAGAAAAAGTAAGTGGTTCGATATTCTTGGAAGAGATCATATTATAAAAGCTTTTGAGTATGCGCATAAAGCTGATCCAAATGCTGAACTATACTACAACGATTATGATTTTGAGACAAAATCAAAATGCGAAGGTATCTTAAGACTTGTTAAAAATTTAAAATCTAAAGGTGTTCATCTAGATGGTGTTGGTATTCAGGGACACTGGTTTATAGAATATCCGAGTATTGCAGATATTGAAAGTTATATCTTAGCATTTTCAAATCTGGGTGTCAATCTAATGATAACCGAGTTAGATGTAAGTGCACTTCCTTTTTATCCTGTTGATTCTAAAGTAGTAGATATTTCCTCATTCGATTCTGAATTACAGAAAAAATACAGTCCATATCCTGATATATTACCGGACTCGGTTCAAAAAGATTTGGCAAATCGATATGCTGAATTATTTTCAATGTTGCTTAAGTATCGGAATAAGTTCAGCCGCGTAACATTTTGGGCAGTTCACGATGAGCAATCATGGCGCAATTATTCGCCAATAAGGGGACGGACTGACTATCCCATGTTGTTCGACCGTAATTGTAAACCAAAACCTGCTTTCAATGCCATTGTTAAAATAGCTCAAGGACGACGTACTATACAGAAATAACAATTTAATTTTATAAACAATAAACAGAAGGAATAAACAAAATGAGTAACTATTTCCCAACAGTTAAAAAACAAATTCAATTTGAAGGAAAGGATTCAAAGAATCCCCTATCATTTAAATACTATAACAAAGATCAAAAAGTCGGCAATAAAACAATGGCAGAACATCTTCGTTTTTCTGTTGCTTGGTGGCATACTCTTCTGTGCAATGGAACCGATATGTTTGGTGGTCCGAGTTTTCAAAGAGATTGGCGAAAAGCATCAAATCCAATGGATTGTGCAAAGGAAACAATGGACGCAGCGTTTGAATTTTTTCAAAAACTTGGCGTAAATTATTATTGTTTTCATGATCGGGACATAGCTCCTGAGGGAGAGAATTTTTCGCAAACATGTAAAAATCTTGAGACAATGGTTGAGTATGCAAAGGGTTTACAGAAATCAACTGGTGTTAAACTTCTATGGGGAACAGCAAATTTATTCAGCAATGCTATCTATTCACAGGGAGCTGCAACGAGTCCTAATGCGCATGTAATGGCTATGGCAGCGGCGCAAATTAAAAATGCCATCGATGCTACCAAAGAACTTGGCGGTGAGAATTATGTATTCTGGGGAGGTCGTGAAGGATACGAGACATTAATAAATACTGACTTAAAAAAAGAGCAGGAGAAGATGGCTCGTTTTCTGCACATGGCAGTAGACTACCAAAAGAAAATTGGCTTTAAAGGTCAGTTTCTAATCGAGCCAAAACCTTGTGAACCAACCAAACATCAATATGATGCAGATGCAGCAACTACTTTGTATTTCTTGAAAGAATATGATTTAATTGATGATTTTAAATTGAACATCGAAGCGAATCATGCAACATTGGCAGGCAGTACATTTGAGCATGAATTGGCAGTAGCTTCTGCTGCAGGTAAATTAGGCAGCGTTGATGCTAATCGCGGTGATGTAATGCTCGGCTGGGATACTGACCAGTTCCCCACAGATATTTATAGCACAACCATGGCAATGCTGGTTATACTAAATCAGAATGGTTTAGGTTCGGGAGGATTAAACTTTGATGCGAAAGTACGCCGCAGTTCCAATGAATCAACAGATCTTTTCCACGCTCATATTGGCGGAATGGATGCCTTTGCAAAAGGTCTTTTAATCGCAGATAAAATTATTAAAGATAAAGCTTTAAGCAGTTTTGTAGATGAAAGATATAGCAGTCATAATTCCGGCATAGGTAAACAAATCATGTCTGGCAAAGTTGGATTGGAAGAAATCGAGAATTGGGTGCTTAAGCAAAAGAAACCTGTTTTACAAAGTGCTCGTCAGGAAATGTTAGAGAACATTATTAATTCATATATGTTCTAATTAAAGATGAACATGAGTTTAAGATCAAAGATGAAAATGTGGTTTTGTTCAATAGTATTTAAGGAACTTTAATGTTAAATGGTAAGGATATAGAAATTGTAGCAGCTGGGCATACTTGTCTTGATTTAATACCAACGTTTACAATTGAAGATAAAGTTGATAAACTAACAAGTGTACTCGTTCCTGGTAAAATGATTAATATGGGTCCTTGTGTAGTTGTTGGTGGTGGTCCAGTTACTAATGCCGGCGTCTCTATCCGACGGTTAGGTGTGAAGACTGAATTGATTGGTAAAGTGGGTAATGATGATTTTGGAAAAGAGGTTCTTAACTGGTATGAAGAGCATGAAGGACATTTTGAAGGTATTAAAGTAGCTGATGGCGAATCAACATCTTACACTATTGCGATTTGCATCCCGGGGATCGATCGTTTTTACTTACATCATTGTGGCGCGAATGATACTTTTAGTTACGACGATATGAGTTTCGATCTTGTACAGCGTTCAAAATTGATGCTTTTTGGTTATCCGCCATGGATGAAGAAACTATATGAAAATGATGGTGCCGAGTTAACGAAAATCCTTAAAAAAACTAAAGAATTAGGAACAACTACAGCACTTGATCTATCAATTCCTGATATAAGCGGTTATGGTGACAAAATAGACTGGATGACAATTCTGAAAAACTGGGTTCCATTTACAGATATTATGGTTCCTAGTGCGGAGGAGGTTTTTTATTTTCTTTATAAAGATGAATTTCTTAAGAAAAAAGCAAAACTTGGGCCTAAAGAAAGTGTTCTTGATAATATGACAGTAAAAGAGATTTCGACTTTAGGAAACGATATATTAAAAATGGGTGCAGCAATAGCAATGATCAAATGCGGTAACAGAGGGTTGTACATACGAACAGCTGGACAAGAACGACTCGAGAAGTTAGGTGCAGCAAAATGTGCTGATGTTGAAAACTGGGCTAATCGTGAACTTTGGTTTCCTGTTTATCAAGAAGAAAAATTTGTTGGTGCACTCGGTTCCGGTGATGCAGCTATTGCAGGATTTCTATCTGCATTCGTATGGCATCACACAGTCGAATCATGTCTGCGATACTCAAATGCCGCTGGCAGTATGAACGTTACTGTTCCTGATGGATTAACGTGGAATAAAGGATTTGATGACTTAACAAAACGAATTGAATCGGGTTGGAAAACCAAAGAAACGAAAATTGATGATGATGGTTGGAGACACGAACATGGTTTTTGGGTAGGACCTAATAATCACGGTCGATGGGAAACATCAACAATTTAATAATCGGAGATAAAAATGCCAAAAAATAATAGAGATGCATTTATAAGTAAGAAGCTGAAGAGTATGAGCTTAGAAGAAAAAGTAGGTCAGCTTTTAACATTTACATGGCGCGGTACGATGATTACACCAAGCGGAATAGAACAAATTACAAAATTGCAATGTGGTGGTCTTTGCCTGGAACCCTATGCACTGGAGACTTGCAAAAATCTTTATTGGGGTAATTCTCAATTAGATCCGAATTTCAAAAAGCCTAAAGATTATTTTTCAATTTCCAGTACCTATTTTGCCGGTAAAACTTTTGGTATCAGTATAACCCCAGAAGATTATACAGAGAGATTAAATCAACTGCAGAAAATTGCAATGAGCAGACCCTCTGGAATTCCTCTTCATATGACTATTGATTTTGAAGGTGATTTTAAGAATGATTACATGTCTGGAGGTATCCGGCAGTTTCCAGGACCAATGGGTATGGCTGCAATTGGAGATCCTAAATTAACTTGTAAAATTAATTTTACCATCGCTAAACAATTATCAGCTATGGGTGTTACACAAATGTATTCCCCTGTATGCGATGTCAACATCAATCCTAAAAATCCTGAAATCGGTGTAAGATCTTTCAGTGATGATCCGAAAGTTTGTGCAGAGCATGCTGTTGCAATGATAAAAGGTCTTCAGGATGGCGGGATTGCAGCAACGGGTAAACACTTTCCTGGGAGAGGAGATTCAAATACGGACGCACATGATGTGCTGGAAGTGATAAACGCCAGTAAGGAAAGAATGCAAAAGGTTGAATTAGTTCCTTTTAAAGCTGTTATTGATGCTGGTGTAAAAGCTATTATGACCGGACATTCTATTTATCCTGCTTATGATAATAAATTTCCAACAACTCTGTCTGAAAAAATCCTTACAGGACTATTAAGAAATGAATTAGGATTCGATGGAGTTATTGTTTCTGATGCTATTGGAATGGCAGCTATTCTTAAAAAATGGCCTCTACCGAAAGCATGCGCAATGGCAATAAAGGCAGGCGTGGATACGATTCTATTAAAAGCAGATGATGAATCCCGGTCGCAGTGTTTCTTTGGAATTAAACAAGCCGTTGAAAAAGGTGAACTTTCTGAAGAAAGGTTGAATGAAGCTGTAACTCATCTTTTAAGGATGAAGTATGATCAGGGTCTGTTTAAGATAGCTGGAAAAATGGATTCGGAAAAAACTAAAGCTATTACAAGAAGTAGAGAGATCATAGATTTCTGTTGGGATGTTGCTAAAAAAGCCCAGATAATTATGCGCGATGATAAACAAATGTTACCATTGAATTCAAAGCAGAAAATTCTTGTCATTGAACAGCGCATTCCTTATGAGTTTGTAGGAAAAGATCCTTATAACCACACACACGTATTCTGTGAACAAATGGTTAAGAATTCTCAAAATCTCATTCTTGCTGATACTGAATTCTCTGCTTTTGAAGATGAGATTAAAGAATGTCTGCAACTTGCTAAGCAAGCAGACCTAGTGGTTATGACTAATTACTATGCACGAATTGTCAAATCTGGTAATAATCAACTGCTCGTTAAGAAGTTGAAAAAAGCAGGACACAAAGTTGTTGTTGTAACAAACAATCCTTATATCCAAGGAACTACAAGTGAAGCCGATGCAGTGATATGTAATTTCAGCGGAACACCTGATTCTATTAGAGCATCTGCCGATTTACTTTTTGGAAAATTTAAAACTTCAACTTCGACAAAATTGCCTGTAAAACTTGGTGTGCAGAAGAAAGTTCCAGAGAAGAATCTAAAGGCTCGGAAAAAGCATCCACTAAATTTGTCATATTGTTAATGAAAAGAGTAAATAAAGTGCCTGATTTCAAAATAAGCGATGGCTTTACGATTTCAGGAAAAAAAATATCTGAAATTTATGTTAAGAATAAAATGCTGGTTCATTTCCAGGGTATGTCAAAAACACTTCAGTTTCCTCAAACCATTGCTCTTCAAGGAGCTCCAACATGTTCAATAGGCATATCTCCAGAGGGATTATACAATAGACTAAATAATTCGGGCAGATTAATATTATTAAACCAGAACGCTATTCAACTAGGTTCTGCACCATTCATACGCATAGCTACTGATTCGGATGTTGAAAACGGAAAAGATGAATATGTAATGCTCACTACAAAAAATCCTCAGCTTGAAGAGGGACCGGATGATGTCCCCGCATTGAAAAATTATTATCATTCTCCGGTATCTGAAAAGAATATCACTATATCTATTGCTACTCCACTTGCAGAAATGACTTATAAACTTGGAAAAGTCAATGTGACAAGGAGAATGATTTCACCTTTCTTATCAGGGAATAATCAGGCTCTTATGCCCATTAGTGTGGAAGAGTATGAAGTAAAGAACACTTCTAGAAAAGTAAAAAAAATTACATTAGTCATACCGAGGCCATCTCTGGTTAATCTTCAAGAAAAAGAATTGAAACCCACAGATCAGGATACTGTTTATATTTGTTCAGCGCCTGTAAAAAGTCACCTACATAAGGAGTTCAATTCTTCAGCGATGGCAGGTGTGGTAATGGCGAGCAAGGAATGTTACGATAGAATGGTTCTCGCTGTCCCTAAAATTAAAAACGTAAAAATAGATACTCATCCCAGTTTCTGTCTAAACCGACTAAGACAAGATTTATTGTTAAATGGTGACGGAAGTTTTTATGAAAAAAGGAATCCGATTTTAAATCAGGATTATGGCGCAGCTATCAGTCTTACATTTTCCCTAGCCCCAAAATCAATTATAAAATTACCAGTTGCTATTGTATTGGATTTCCCAAAGCAACGGTTTATCGACGGGAAAGAATTTGATCGTAAGTATGTTAAACATTTCAAAAACGAAGAATCTAGGGCAATTGATTTAGTAAAGATAGCTTTGAAGAATTATCCCAACTGGTTAAATCAAACCCTTACTATTCAGAAGCGGATATATGATTTAATTCGAAAAAGTACTTCATACAAAAGCGATAAAGTAGGTGCTTTGAGATTGACTCGATTGATTCTGAATGAATTTAGTTTCCCTCTATCAAATGCTGCAATCTGGGTTGAAGATAAAAATGGAAAGGATACTGCAAGATTTCTTGAATGTTTTGATTACGCTTATATAAATCCATCTGATGTGGATTGGTATTCTATGGTTATGCTGATACTCTTCCCGAAAATTGAAGAAGAGCTTTGCCAGAGTTTCATCAATTCAATATTAGCTGAAGATAAAAAACCAAGATACTATCATTTTCACGCATCCTTCACAGAAGCTCGTCAGCATTTTGAATCTTATCCGGAGGAATATGAGGGTATGTCGCTAACCCAAATAAGAGATGCAATCAAAGTGGAGGGAAGTGTGGCGCACGATTTAGGTGCGTTACCCAAAGGCCATGCTTTACGCAATGTTAGTGATTACGCATGGTATAATAATAACTATTGGATTGATCTGTTTCCAAAGTTAGCCACACGAGTGCTGCGTAATGTTAAATTTACGGGCAATACTGATTTTCTAAAGAAGAACTGGAAGACACTAAAATTCGGATTTGAACATTTAAAGAAGCTTGATATAGATGGAGATGGCATACCTGAGGGTAATCCAGGTGAAGTTAAAAATACATTTGACAATTTAACCCTTTTCGGGGTAGATGCCTACGATGCAACAATTTTTATGGCTGGTTGTTGGGCAATGTACCGAATGGCAGAGATAGTGGAAGATAAACGAGCAATGAAACAATATAAAGAGCACCTTGAAAAAGTCTCAAAGGTTTTTGAGAAATTATGGAGAGATAAGAAAAATAGTAATGGTCAAAGGTTACAGTATTATTTAACTTGTTATGATACTAAAACTGGGGAAAAGAATACAGATGTCTGGACTAATCAACTCGATGCTATATGGGCTCTAATTGCCATGGGAGAAGAATCATTTATCTCAGATGAAAGAGCAAAACAAATCCTAAAAACAATTTATAAAAACAACAAGACTATTATGGGTTGGGCTATGTGTCGTACGGAGGTTGGGGAACAGGTGGAATCTGAACAGGGACAGGATGTTTATACAACCTCGAATTATGTTTTTGCCCAACTTCTTGACTATTATGGATTAACTAAAGAAAGTAAACAAGTCTATAAAGCAATGGATAAGGTGATTTTTGAATATGCGAATTCATTAATATCGCCGGATAATCTGAGAGCAGAATTTGAACAGGAAGAAGGAGAATCAGCTCCGGCACCTCACTATATTGTGGCTGCTTATCCCAGACCGGGTGCCGTAATGACACAACTTGTGATGCAGTACGTTAAAGAACATAAGAAACAGACAGGTACTTACAAAGTAAGTTCTCAGTCTTTAAAATCATTCGTAACGGATTTAATGAAGTAAATATTAGAGAAAGACATTAACAATACGAAAAAACATAAGTTAAAAATATTTATACGAATAAGAGGATTTTTGGAAGATATTTATTGGATTTGTGTTAATAATTTGTTAAAATTAACTAATAATAGAGGCAATAATGCAGAATATTTCTGAGAAACTATCTCTCAAAGAAAAAATTGGCTACAGCCTTGGTGATACCGCCTCTAATCTATACTTCCAGACCTTTATAATTTTCCTTCTCAATTTCTACACAGATGTATTCGGTATCCCTGCAGCAGCTGTCGGTACGATGTTTCTGCTTACCCGGATTTTTGATGCTATTAATGACCCTATCATGGGCGCAATTTCAGATAGGATTAATACACGCTGGGGAAAATTCAGACCTTTTGTATTCTTCTTTGCAATTCCATTGGCCGTGATGGGTGTATTAACGTTTACCACTCCTGATTATGATATCTCTGGAAAACTTATCTATGCATATATAACCTACAATCTTTTGATGGTGATGTATACGGTTGTTAATGTTCCTTATTCTGCACTTATGGGAGTAATCACACCGAATTCTCTAGAGCGTACAGAATTATCTTCGTTCAGATTTGTTGCAGCATTTGCAGGTGGTTTAATAGTACAGGGTTCAACAATTTATTTAGTAAAATATTTTGGTGATGGAAACGATGCGGTGGGTTGGCAGTGGACAATGGGTTGCCTCGGAGGATTAGCGATAATCTTTTTATTTATTACCTTCATTACTACCAAAGAAAGAGTTCACCCACCCAAAGATCAAAAAATAGAAACTAAAAGAGACTTCAAAGAATTATTTACAAACAAAGCCTGGTTGCTTATTGCAGGTGCAACAGTGTTTCAATTAATTTTTATTGTAATGCGGAATTCATCAATCATTTATTATTTTAAATACTTCGTACAAACTCAACAGGTAAATTTATTTGGCTCGATTACAGAGTTTTCGTATGAATCATTAACATCCTCGTATCTGTTGTCTGGCACAGTCTTCACAATTCTAGGAGCTATACTTACCAAATGGATGTCAAAAAAATTTGATAAAAAGCTTACTTATGTGGGTTGTCTTTTAATTAGCTCTGTAGCAAACTGTTTCGTTTATTTTCTCCAACCTCAGAATGTCATTCTAATCTTCCTACTAAACATAGTTGTTTCTTTTGTTTGGGGACCAGTTTCTGTATTGCAATGGGCGATGTACACTGATGCAGCAGATTATTCAGAATGGAAAAATAGAAGACGCGCGACAGGTTTACTAATGGCAGCTTCATTGTTCGCACTTAAACTTGGTTTAACCTTGGGTGGGGCTTTGGTTGGTTATGTACTTGCATATTATGGATTTGTTGCAAATCAAACTCAAACAGGCGAAACCATCACGGGTATTATTATGCTTATGAGTTTTTATCCTGCAATTTTTGGAATTATCGGAGTAGCATTAATGATGTTCTATCCGCTTACCAACAAAATGATGGTTAAAATTGAACAGGATTTAATTATAAGACGATCTGGATTAGAACAATGAGATTAAATAAAAAGTTAGATAAGATTAAATTATATTACAAAACTATCTGAATCCATTTAATCCGATAACTCAAATAAACTGTTCAGTTGCACACAGGGATTATATCTCATTTAAAGTCTTCAATATTCTTGGAAAAGAAGTAACAACATTATTTAAAGGTGTCCAAAAACCAAGAATTTACGCGATATCATTCGATAGTGCAGGGCATTCAAGCGGAGTTTACTTTTACAAAATACAGACAAATGATTTTGTGGAAACAAAGAAATTTATGCTGCTGAAATGATGATTAATTTTAGATATAAGGTACAGTTTAAAAAGCAGCGCTATGAAAAAAGAGTTGTATTGTTGGTTTTTGAAAAATTATTTAGCATTACGTGAATATTTGTTATTCACTCAAAACTAAATATCATATTGAAACAATAAGCATAATATATTATATAATACTTGGTTTAAAACTTATATGAAGGTTCTGAAAAAAACACTATCGGATACAAAGCATTTTATATTTATATCCATTTTAATGTTTACAACTTTATATGGACAACAAAAAGGTGCAACTAATAACAACAATATTTCACACCTTAAACAAAAAGGCACAACCTATCAATTAATAGTTGATGGGAATCCTTTTTTAATTCTAGGTGGTGAACTCGGAAATTCTTCTTTTACTAGTCTGGAGTACATGGAGCCCAATTGGAAGAAACTAACAGGGTTGAATTTAAATTCAGTTTTGGCACCAATTTATTGGGAACTCATAGAGCCTGTTGAAGACATATTTGATTTTTGAATTATATGATAGCCTGATTGAAAAAGCCCGAGATAATAACCTGAAATTGGTTTTATTATGGTTTGGATCGTGGAAGAATAGTATGTCCAGCCATATTCCATCATGGGTAAAATTAGATCAGGAAAGATTTCCCCGAGCAAAGGATGATAAAGGAAAAACCCAAGAGATTTTAACGCCTTTTAGTGACCATAACTTACAAGCAGATTTAAAAGCTTTTCAAGCTTTAATGAAACATATAAAAGAATTTGACGGGAATGAACATAGTATAATAATGATACAGGTTGAGAATGAAATAGGTATGATACTTTCAGCAAGAGATTATAGTGAACTTGCAAATGAAAGATTTAACGAAAATGTACCTACTGACTTTATTGAGTATTTAAAGAAGAATAAAGAAAATCTTGTCCCAGAATTTAAAGAGGTATGGGAGAGAAAAGGTTATAAGAGATCAGGAACATGGAAAGAAATTTTCGGTGAAGGTTTTAATACAGATGAAATTTTTATGGCATGGTATTATGCTAAATTTACTAATACCATTATAGAGGCTGGCAAAGCAATTTATCCTTTACCAATGTATGTAAATGCAGCGTTAAATCGTCCAGGTAGATTACCTGGAGAAGGTTACCCAAGCGGGGGACCACTGCCGCATTTGATGGATATATGGAAAGCGGGTGCGCCATCTATTGATTTTCTGGCACCGGATATTTATGTTCCAAACATTAAACATTGGTGCGACTTATACACCCGGCAAGGCAACATATTGTTTATTCCGGAAGCCGGAAACGGTCCTCTAGCAGCTGCCAAAACACTTTTTACTATTGGTCATTATAATAGTCTTGGATACTCGCCCTTTTCTATCGAGTCAACTTCTGATCCTGAAAATAAACCTCTAGGGAAAGTATACAATTTGATAAAACAAATAACTCCGTTAATTACAGCAAATAAAGGTCAATATAAAATTGATGGTGTACTTCTAGACAAAGAAATGCAGGAAAGTGTTCTGCAGTTTGGTGATTATGAGTTTACTGTGAAACATAGTTATACGTTAGGTTATGAAGCGAATTCCAAAAATGATCAATGGGAAACCGCAGGTGCATTAATAATTCAGACAGGTGATAATGAATTTTATCTTGTCGGCTCAGGTGTCGTTATTACTTTTAAAAATTTGAAGAACCCTGATCTGATTGTTGGAATATTAAAAGACGAAGAAGGAAAGTTTGAAAACAATACCTGGAAAGTTATAAGGTATTTAAATGGTGACCAAATTCATCAGGGAAGACATATTCGTATTTTTTTAGATGATTATTCAATTCAAAGATTTGAGCTATATAATTATGAGTAATAAGCTTTAGAGAATTTTTATTTCAGTTTTTCTACTAAATATTTTTTTATCTGGGAGAGATTAAATCATGAAAAAATATTACCTCGCAATTTTAATTCTAGTCTACTCGATATTGTCATTCAATTTTTCCTATGCTGATGATGGATATAAGCTTTGGCTAAAATATAATTTGAATGTGAATACAAATTTCCTGAATGAAGTTGTTGAAACTTCAATTACAGATACAACATTTCAATTGTATCCAATGGATGCAAATACAAGATACTATTGGCGAGTAAATGCATCGAATATAGGTGGAACAAGTTTTTCTTATGATGATGTAAATTTTACAACCGGAGATCAAATAACCGATGTTGAAAAAAATAAACCACTGTCGATAGAATTTAATTTAGCACAAAATTATCCAAATCCATTTAATCCAATTACAACTATATCATTTAGTTTACCTCAAAGTAGTAGCGTTCATTTAGTACTTTTCAATGTTCTTGGTAAAGAAGTTAGAAATATAGCTCATGGATTATATTCTGCTAGTAAGCATTCCATAAAATTAAATGCTGAAGATTTATCCTCAGGAATTTATTTCTACAGATTGGAGGCTGGCAGTTTTGTGTCTACAAGAAAATTAATTCTTATGAAATAATTATTTTCATATAGATTTTGGATGCCAAAAATAAAATGGAAACATCGACTGAAGAATTACTTTCGATATAACTTGTGAACAAAATTATTTATAAAGCGTATAATATTTAGTTAACTTAATGAAGTAACGAGAATGAATAAAATAAAAGTCTTCTTACTAATAGTTCTAACACAACTCTCCTTAAATCAAAATATTTTTTCTACTTCAATATCAGATTCTATTATGTCATCACAAGAAAGACCGGATAGTAATGGATCTTACTATTCAGGTGTTTACAAAAATCTTTTTACCGAATTATTATATAAAAGTGAAGCGGAAGTTCAATTGAAAATCGATTTTGCTTTCAACCAAATATTTTATGGAAATGACAGCACACAAAGAATATATTATCCGGTTGGGACTGATATGGCATATATCGAAGACATTAATAATCAAGATGTAAGAACCGAAGGTATGTCTTATGGGATGATGATAGCGGTTCAATTAGATAAGAGGGAAGAATTTGATCGTTTGTGGAAATGGGCTAAGACTTTTATGCAGCATAAGAAAGGACCAGGAAAAGATTTTTTTGCCTGGCATTGCAAAACAAATGGGGAAATACTTTCCCCTACTTCTGCCTCAGATGGTGAAGAATGGTTTGTTATGGCACTCTTTTTTGCATCCGCAAGATGGGGTGATGGTGATGGAATTTATAATTACAAGGCGGAAGCCCAAAGTATTTTAAATGCAATGCTAACGAAAACAGAATCATCCGATGATAGAAACATTATAACCAATATGTTCAACAAAAAAGAAAAGCAGGTTGTATTTGTACCTGATGGAAGCGCAGATGATTTCACCGATCCGTCTTATCATCTACCTCATTATTACGAGCTTTGGTCAAGATGGGCTGATATAGAAAATCAATTTTGGTCCGATGTTGCAAATACCAGTCGGGATTATTTTAAAAAAGCCGTAAATCCCAATACCGGTTTGGTTCCTGATTACACAAAATTTGATGGTACTCCTTATGATCCCTGGGGCGGAGGTCATGATAAATTTCAATACGATGCCTGGCGTGTTATATCTAACATAGCAATAGATTATGCATGGTTTGCTAAAGATGATTGGGAAGTTACTGAGTGTAATAAACTTTTAGACTTTTTTTACTCAAAAGGTATAAACACATACGGAGACCTTTACACTTTAGAAGGCGAGCAATTTTCTAGTGAACATAGTACAGGCTTATTAGCTATGAACGCAGTAGCATGTCTTGCTTCAACAAATGATAACCGGAAAGATTTTGTTGAGCAATTATGGAATGTCGAAATACCGACTGGACAGTATCGTTATTATGGTGGTATGTTGTATATGCTTGGATTGTTGCAAGTGAGTGGAAACTTTAAAATATATGATCTAAATAAGGCAATCAATGAAAACTAAAATCATAATAATTGTTATAGCTACGATTTCTTGCACAATTTTTAGCCAGGTAAGGTTACCTAAATTAATAAGTGATGGCATGGTTTTGCAAAGGGATGCCAGCATCAAGATTTGGGGATGGGCCTCCAAAAGTGAAAATATTTCTATAGACTTCATGAATGCGACCTATAAAACAGTCGCTGATGATAAAGGAAACTGGAGTGTTATGCTTCCGGAAATTAAAGCCGGTGGCCCATATGAAATGCAAATTAATGCTAGTAATTCAATTACTATTCAGGATATAATGGTTGGCGATGTCTGGGTTTGTTCAGGTCAGTCTAATATGGAACTTCCGATGAGCAGAGTAAGCTGGAATTATCCTGGAGAAATTGAGCATTCCGAAAATAAATATATCAGGCAATTCTTAGTACCGGATAAATACAATTTTAATGCACCAGAAAAAGATTTTACAGATGGAACATGGAAGAGTGCAAGTCCTGAAAATACTCCTGATTTTTCTGCAGCAGCGTATTTCTTTGCTAAAGAGATCTATAATAAAAATAAGAATTTCCCAAATATTATAATGAAGCTCAAATGTTCAGAGATAGTTCTTTAATTAAAAAAATAGAAGATGCTGATAGAGCTAGAAGTGATGCTTGGTACAGTCTGTTGCATCGCGAAGATGAAGGTTATAGTAATCCACAAAATATTTGGTGCAGTACAACACTAAATACTTCAGGTTGGTCATATATGAATATTCCGGGGTATTGGGCATATACAAAACTAGGTTATGTAAATGGAGTAGTTTGGTTTAGGAAAAAAATAAATATCCCTTCTACTCTTGCGGGCAAGCAAGCAAAAATAATTTTAGGTAGAATTGTTGATGCCGACTCTGTTTTTGTCAACGGAGTATTGGTAGGAACAACAAGTTATCAGTATCCTCCAAGGAGATATGTCATCCCAAAAGAATTATTAAAAGAAGGCGAAAATAGTATTGTTATAAGAGTTATTAGTAATGAAGGTAAGGGTGGATTTGTACCTGATAAGCAATACGAAATAATAAGTGATAATGATACAATTGATCTAAAAGGGGAGTGGCAATATAAACTTGGTGCAGAAATGCCACCCTTAGCAAGCCAAACTTTTATAAGATGGAAACCTTTAGGACTATATAATGCAATGATAGCACCTCTATTAAACTATAATATCAAAGGAGTAATTTGGTATCAGGGGGAATCAAATGCCGGAAGACCCTGGGAATATTTCAAACTTTTTTCTGCAATGATTAATGATTGGAGAAATAATTGGAATCAGGGAAATTTTCCTTTCTTATTTGTTCAATTACCTAATTTTATGGAAGTTACAAAACAACCATCAGAAAGTAATTGGGCTTTATTGAGGGAGGCACAGCTAAAAACTTTATTATTACCCGAAACAGGCATGGCTGTAACTATTGATATCGGAGAATGGAATGATATTCATCCTCTTGATAAAAAAGATGTTGGCAAACGCCTTGCTCTTGCTACTCAAAAAGTTGCGTATGGTGACAAAGATGTAGTTTATTCTGGTCCAATTTATAATTCAATGAAAAATGATGGTAATAAAATAATCTTGTCATTTTCTAATATTGGAACAGGCTTGATTGCCAAAGGAGATGGCGAACTTAAATACTTTGCAATTTCAGGAGAAGACAGCCAATTTGTTTGGGCTAAGGCTAAAATAATTGATAATAAAATAATTGTATGGAGTGATAAAATTATTAACCCCATCGCTGTAAGATATGCTTGGGCAGATAATCCCGAAGGAGCAAATCTTTATAATAAAGAAGGTCTTCCAGCATCTCCTTTTCGGACTGATGAGTTTTAATATAAAGTAAAAGTAAGATTTCTTAAAAGATAGAGAACGGAAATCAAATGAACAATAGAATTGTTAAAAAAGAAAATCATTTGAATAAATATTTCATCTGCATCTTTTTCTATTTAATGCTTGTTAGTCTTGGGGCAAAAGATATTTTCGCAACCGGTGATCATAATTACATAACTACCCAAAAAAAACACGGAACATTCGTACTTTCTGAATCCGGCAAATCTTCTCCCATCTTTATCAGTTCAGACGATTACCCTGGAGTTATTAGGGCAGCTAAAGATCTTCAAAATGATATTGCCAATGTAACAAATGCAGAACCTCAACTTTTAATTGATAATCTTCATTCCGGAGAAGAAATTGTAATTGTTGGAACCCTAGGAAAAAGTCCAATTATTGATCAACTGGTGAAGAAGAAAAAATTAGATGTTAAAACTATTGCTGACAAATGGGAATCATACCTTATACAGGTTATTGAAAAACCTATTCCTAGAGTGGATCGGGCACTAGTAATTACAGGCAGTGATAAACGCGGAACAATTTATGGGATATACGATCTGTCCCATCATATTGGTGTTTCACCATGGTACTGGTGGGCTGATGTGCCTATTGAGCATAAAGATAATTTATATGTTAAACCGGATATATACATTCAGGGGCCGCCGTCCGTAAAATATAGGGGAATATTTTTAAATGATGAATATCCTGATCTTACAAACTGGATAATAGATAAATACGGGTTTGTAACTCCGCAAAAAAATTCGCCAATTCCTGAAGGTGTGGCAAATTATAATCATTTGTTTTATACAAAATTATTTGAGTTGATTCTCAGGTTAAGAGGTAACTATCTCTGGCCTGCGATGTGGAATAATGCATTTAATGAAGATGATCCGGAAAATCCAAAACTTGCCGATGAGTATGGAATAGTTATGGGCACATCGCATCAGGAACCTATGATGCGTGCACAAAAAGAATGGGATAGAAGGTATCTTAATAGTATAGGGACCTGGAACTATGCAAAATATCCCGATACCCTAAATAATTTTTGGCAAGAAGGAATTCGGAGAAATAAAAATTATGAAAATATTATAACTATTGGATTACGGGGTGCAAACGATACACCTATGGCACCGGGTGGTCCTGAAGCTAATATGGATTTGCTTGAAAAGATTATTAAGGAACAGAGGGAAATTATAAGTGGGGAAACTAAAGAAGATATTACCAAAGTCCCTCAAATGTGGTGTCTTTATAAAGAAGTACAGGACTTTTATAATGCAGGTATGCGAGTTCCCAATGATGTAACTCTTCTTTGGGCTGAAGATAATTGGGGTAATGTTAGACGTTTGCCAACTGCAGGGGAACGTAAACGGAGCGGAGGTGCAGGAATATATTATCACTTTGATTATCACGGCGGACCAAGAAGTTATCAATGGATAAATACTAGTCCTATTTCTAAAATTTGGGATCAGATGTCTCTCGCAAAACAATACGGAGCAGATAGAATATGGATTGTAAATGTCGGACATTTCAAAGGATATGAATTTCCTCTTGAATATTTTATGAACCTTTCTTGGGATACAGAAAAATGGACAAATGATAATTTAAATGAATATACTCGTCAGTGGGCTAAATTTCAATTTGGACCGGAATACGCAGATGAAATTGCAGATATTATTGAATCATATACAAAATATAACGGAAGACGAAAACCTGAATTGCTTAGCCCTTCTACATTTAGTTTAATTAATTACAAAGAAGCCGAAACAGTAGTTAAAGATTATAATGCAATTGCAGCAAAAGCCGAAGATATTTATAATAAACTTTCCGAGGAGAAGCGTCCTGCATTTTATGAACTGGTGTTATTTCCTACCAAAGCATGTGCAATTGTAAATCAATTATATTATGCGGCAGGTAGAAATGAGTTATATGCAAAGCAAGGTAGAGCTAGTACCAACGACACGGCCGAAGAAACTCGTTCGCTTTTTAAAGAAGATACAACTATGATGGGATATTTTAACCATTCCTTCCTCAATGGCAAATGGAATCATTTTATGGATCAATCCCATCTTGGATATACTAGTTGGAATGATCCTCCTAATAATAGTCTTAGAGCAATTGACCTTAAGGAAATTGATATACCTGATTCAGCAATTTTAGGTGTTGCAATTGAAGGCTCTGAAGCAGTTTGGCCGGGAGAACAAAGTGAAGCAGTTTTACCTTCCTTTGATGTATTCAATCAGCAGCAGCGTTATATAGAAATTTTTAATAAAGGAAAGATTCCTTTTAAATTTACCATAAGCGCAAATAGTCCTTGGATTAAATTAAGTGAAACAAATGGTACTATTGAAAAGGATAAACGTATTTGGATTAGCGTTGATTGGAAAACAGCACCTAAAAAGCTAGGTAGTGGTACAGTGAAAATTACCGGAACAAATAAAGATGTTTTGGTTAAAATTGAATCATTTAATCCAGATGAAATGACCAGAAAATCTCTTGATGGTTTTATTGAAGGAGGAGGATTTGTTTCAATTGAAGCGGAACATTACACTAGTAAAACGGATAATGGTTCAAGACACTGGATAAAAATAGATGATTATGGTCGTACTCTTTCTGGAATGAGAGCCAATGCTCCTGCTGATGCCCCTCCAGCAGTGCCGGGGAAAGATTCTCCATGTCTTGAATACAAAATGTATTTATTACATAAAGATACTGTTGAAGTAGAAGGAATTTTTTCTCCTACTTTAAACTTTATGGCTGGACGTCCTTTGCAGTATGCTGTTTCATATGATGATGATATACCTCAAACTATAACTCTTGTTCCTGCCGATTATAATGCCCAGAATGGAAATAAAAGCTGGGAAAGATCCGTTGTAAATAACGCCAGGTATAGCCATACTCAGCATTTTATTTCAATGCCGGGTTATCATACATTAAAAATATGGATGGTTGATCCCGGAGTGGTTTTGCAAAAAATAGTTATTAATATAGGTGGATTGAAGCCAAGTTACCTAGGGCCACCGGAAAGTTTTTATCAAATTAAATAAAATAATAAAGTTGAATAAAGAGGAAATAAATGAAAAAATATTTTAGCTCTTTTTTATTTCTGTTAATCTTATTTGTTGTTGCCCCAGCAAATTTAATGGCCCAAGATAATCCAATGTTTGCTAATCCTATTTTAGCAGGGTTTTATCCTGATCCAAGTATTTGCAAAGTTGATGATAATTATTATTTGGTTACATCAACATTTTCATATTTCCCAGGTATACCAGTTTTTCAAAGTAAAGATTTGGTTAACTGGAAATTGATAGGGCACGTTTTAGACAGACCAGAACAATTAAATTTAGAAGGACAGGGAGTATCACGAGGTTTATTTGCTCCTACCATAAGATATGATAATGGTCTGTTTTATGTTACTTGCACTTTAGTAGATCATGGTGGAAATTTTATCTCAACAGCAAAATCTCCCGAGGGACCATGGTCTAATCCAGTATTCCTTCCTGAAGCTGACGGTGTCGATCCATCAATGTTTTTTGACGACAACGGAAGATCTTATATTATTTATAATAGTGTGGCTCCGGACAATAAGTCATTATATGAGGGACACAGAACAATAAGAATGTGTGAAGTAGATAAGAATGAATTAAAAGTAGTTAGTAAAGAGATAATTCTCATCAATGGTGGCGTTGATATCAGTAAAAAGCCAATCTGGATCGAAGCTCCACACATATTTAAAGTCAATGGGATATACTATTTAATAGCTGCAGAAGGTGGTACCGCCGATCAACATTCAGAAGTGGTTTTTAGAAGTGATAAAGTCGATGGTCCGTATATACCTTATGAAAAAAATCCTATTCTCACGCAAAGGCATTTAGATCCTAACAGGAAAAATCCAATTACTTCAACCGGTCATGCAGATTTTGTTGAAACTGATAATGGTGATTGGTGGGCGGTTTTCCTTGGAATAAGACCTTATATGCCTGATGAAGGTGGTTATGATAATACCGGGAGAGAAACTTTTTTAGCTCCGGTTAAATGGATAGATGGCTGGCCTATCATTAATCCTGATTATGAGGAGGTTCAGTATTTTTATCCATATCCGCTACCGGCTAGAAAAGATTTTGCTCTTAGATCTTATGGTGGAAATTTTACGCTTAGATATGATTTTGATAATAAGGAAATTAGTAAAGACTTCATATTTCTTAGAACACCGCATCAAAAGTGGTACAGCTTAGATGATAAAAAAGGATTTCTATCACTTGATCTGCGAAAAGAAACCTGTAGTGGAAAATCAAATCCAAGTTTTTTGGGACATCGGCAACAGCACATAAAATGTTCAGCAATTACTTCAATGGTCTTTGATCCTTTGGCTAATAACGAGAAAGCGGGCCTACTTATATTCCTTAACGAAAATCGCTTTTATTTTTTGTGTAAATCTTTAGAAAATAATGAACCTGTTATTCAATTGTATAAATCTATTGAAAAAGAAAATGCAGAAAGTACAATGGAGCTGATTACATCTGAAAAAATAAGTGATGAGAATGCAAAGAAAAAGATAAATTTCAAAATTGAAGCTGCGGGGAAATTTTATTCCTTTTTCTTCTCTTATGATAATGAAGAATGGAAACCAATAAAAGAAAATTTAGATGCAACATATTTGAGAGTTGTTATTCCAAAAGATTTTACAGGGTGTATTTTTGCATTATATGCAACATCACTCGGTAAGGAAAGTAACAATAAAAGTTACTACGATTATTTTGAATATATTGGTGATGATGATGTATATAATACCAAATAAGTCTACAATAAAATTTTAAAAGATTTTTTATAGGACATTAATCAAGATGAAAAATAAAATTATTATCTCCTTTTTGATGATATCTTTTACATTGTGCGTTAATACTGGTCAAGCACAAAATAATAATGAACAATTGCCTCAGGTTGAAATACCCGGGACACAAGTACTAAAAATAAATTCAGCAATAGTTGGGCAGGAATATGTACTTTACATTAATCTCCCAAGGAATTTTAGTGATACGACACGTACATTTCCTGTAATTTACCTATTGGATGCCCAATGGGATTTCCCATTATTGAATGCTATTTACGGCGAACAATATTATGATGGTTTTTTACCCGAAGCAATTATTGTAGGAATGACCTGGGGCGGCACAAATCCAAATTACGATTTACTACGTGCGAGAGATTTTGTACCCGCTAACACTAATCAACAACCTGCAGCTACTGGTGCATTGGAATTTCTTTCATTCATTAAGAATGAATTAATTCCTTTTATTGGATCAAAGTATAAGGTTAATCCAAATGACAGAACTTTAATGGGGAGTTCTCTCGGTGGTTTATTTACGTTATATACACTGTTCAATGAAGCAGAATTATTTAACCGATATGTATTAACAAGTCCTGCGATAAATTGGGGTAATGGGATAATTTTTTCTTATGAAAAAAAATATGCTGAAGAATATTCCGATATTCCTGTAAAATTTTTCATGGCTGTTGGTGGTTATGAAAATGTAGAATCCTTTCAAAATTTTGCAGACGGTCTGAAAGAAAAAAAATATAAAGGACTGCAAATGAAAACGATTGTTGTTGATGGAATTGGTCATTCGGGTGGAAAAGCTGAAGGATATACCAGAGGCTTGCAATATGTGTTTGAAAAAGAATTTATAAATATTAGTGATGATATATTAAGTCAATACACTGGCATTTATCAAATGGGATCTGGAATTGAAATCAATGTCACCAAAGAAAACGGTCACCTAGTTGCTAATGTTCCAGGAGCAGGAAAAATAATTTTGTATGCTGAAAATGAAAAAGATTTTTATGTAAAAGGTATGTATTTACATATTCACTTTAAAAAAGATAATTCTGGGAAAGTCACTGGTATCCAGACAAAATATTATACTGGTGAAGAGTTTGTAAAAAAGATAAAATAAATTGATAAATAAAAGTTGTAATTAATTAAGTCAGAAAAGTCTAAGTGTGCAATAGCTTAATTAGACACAAAAATATTTCCTAAATTACAAAGACAAAACAAGTTATGACAGATCAACAATGGGAATTATTAAAAAAGACAATTAACGGTGAGCCCGTAACCTCTCTGCCAATTGGATTTATAATTGACAGTCCCTGGCTGCCGAATTGGTATGGAGTAAGAATTATCGATTACCTCTCAAGTGATGATATCTGGTTTAAGTCAAATTTAAAAGCGATTAACGATTTTCCTGAAGCAATGTTTTTGCCAGGCTTTTGGTCGGAGTATGGAATGTGTACTGAGCCATCTGCATTTGGAGCTCGTTTGTTATTCCCGCCGAATGAATTTCCACATCCGCATAAAATAATGGAATCAACTGATGGAATTGAATCACTGGTAATTCCAAATCCAATTCAAGACGGCCTTTTGCCTTTTGTATTGAATCGTTTGAAGTTAGCTCAACCTAAAATTGAAGATGCAGGTCACAAAATTCGTTTTGCGGTTGCACGTGGTCCATTAAATGTTGCCACTTATTTAATGGGTGTTTCGGAATTTTTGCTAGCACTAATGACCGAACCAGAAAAAATAGATACCCTGTTAAAAAAGATCACAAAATTTCTTAAAGATTGGATCCATCTTCAAATAGAAACATTCCCTTCAATCGATGGTATCTTTTTGCTTGATGATATTCTTGGATTTATCGGAGAACCGGAATTACTTCGATTTGGTCTCCCTTATTTTAAGGAATTATATGATGAGGATGTTTCTATAAAATTTTTGCACAATGATGCACCCTGCCAGGTTTCAGCGCCTTTTCTACCAGAGATGGGTGTAAATCTTTTTAATATGGGTTTTGATATCACTCTAAATGAACTGCGGGAATTAACAAAGGACAAAGTGGCTTTAATTGGAAATATTCCACCCCGCGATGTTTTAGCAAATGGTACAGTCAATGATGTAATAAATGTAACGAAGAAATTGATAGATTCTTTAAATAATAAATTGCGCATCATACTTTCCTGCGGAGGAGGTATGCCGCCTGGAGTAAAAACAGAAAATATAAAAGCTTTTATTCAAACTGTAAATAATTCATTTAGTTGAATAAGCTTATTTATAAATCTTGTATTTTCAAACTTTTTCCAAACAAAAAATAACTGCAGGATTAGAATTGCCTGATGAAACTCTAGAATATTATGAAAGCCTGAAGTTTCCTTATGTGCCTGGTATAAAACCAAAATGGGAATAAAAACCTGACAAAATTAATTTTAGAAATTGTAACGATTATTGCAAAACAAAACACAAAATAATATTATTCAATGAATCTAAATTATAAATCGCTTTTTCTGTTTTATTTAGGATTTACTTTCTTTTCAGTTTCTGTATTAGCGCAGATTGAATCAAACACTGAAATGGTTCTAAAATCTGTTGCTGATGCGGTTATTAATAATGCGACATTTGGTTTTGTTGATCAGAACACAGGAGAACATTTCCAATCTCCTGAGGATGCACCTTCAACTTCAAATTTGCAGTTTGCAAGTCGCTACAATGATTGGCGTTACTGGAATGGAGTCTTAAATATTGCTATGTATAGACTTGGAGATATATTAAACGATTCTGCCTATACAAAGTACGCCTCTAAAAATATTGCCTTCAGTTTTGATAATTATAAATATTTTGAAAAGAAGTATAAAGGAGAAAGTAAATGGAATTATCCATTCGGACAGCGTTTTATTATGGAAGAATTGGATGACTGCGGTGCAATGGGTGCCAGCGTAATTGAAATTTATAATATTAATCCAGAGAAACGATATAAAGAGTATATCGATGAAGCCGCAAACCATATACTTAACAAACAATCCAAGCTGGAAGATGGTACTTTGGTGAGATCATTTCCATCTAAGTGGACACTTTGGGCCGATGATCTTTATATGAGTATTTCATTTCTTTCACGTATGGGAAAATTAACAGGAGAGGCTAAGTATTTTGATGATGCTGCTAAACAAGTAATTAATTTTCATAAATATCTTTTCGATAATGAAAAACAGCTTATGTATCATTGCTGGTATTCTGATGTTAATCAAAACGGTGTAGCTTTCTGGGGACGTGCAAATGGATGGGCATTAATGGCCCAAGTAGATCTATTGGATTACTTACCGAACGATTATCCACTACGTGATACTTTATTAACGTTGCTGCAAAGACACATATTAAGTATTGCGCGATATCAAAGTGGAAATGGATTGTGGCATCAACTTCTTGATAAAGTTGATTCATATCAAGAAACATCTTGTAGTGCTATGTTTACCTATACAATTGCACGTGCAGTTAATAAAGGGTATATAGATAAAAGATATTATTCCATTGCAGAAAAAGGATGGGAAGGAATCTTATCAAAGATTCTAACCGATGGACAGATTGAAGGCGTTTGCACAGGAACAGGTGTTAGCGATAACTTAGTAGATTATTATAATAGACCAGCTCCCTTAAATGATGTTCATGGGATAGGTGCTGTTTTACTTGCGGGCTCAGAAATAATTTTGTTAAAGAAATAATTAACAAACTATATATTTATGAATATTTTAAACGGTTCAAAGGATTTTGAACAATTGGAATATATTATTTGTTAATCCAATTTTTCTCACATTTTAATTATGGGAATAAATACTTACGAACTAAAAAATAAAAAGAAAGCAACCAAGTATGGTTTTTAAATATTTTTACAATAATTTTTTTGAGATGCTCGCAGTCGTTATACTTTATGGGGATTATTCTTTTGGACAGGGAGCTAAGGATATTGTAAATGGTAATCTTATACAATTTAACGACAATGCAACAATAATTTTTTATAAATATTTATTTAAAAAAACTTTAAAATATTCTTGCTTGTTACAAAAACGTTTCATATTTTCTATAAGGAAAATTAAAACGGTTCAACTGATTTTGAACAAAATGGATAAATCATTAGTAAATACAGTTTCTCCCACAATTTTATTTGCCACAATAAACCCCTATTTTTTATCAGTGTACAAGGAAAAAATTAAATTATCAGGAAAGGATTATTAGAATTTAGCAGTATTTCTATATTCAAAAAATATATTTGACATAAGAGAAAATTATTAAGAACTCAAATAGCAGTAAAGGAGATAAGTACCATGATAAGAAAATCTACTTTTTGTTCTTTTTTGGTGTTTTTACTTTTTATATTTCTTAATACAACCAATGGTCAAAATACCGGGCAAATACAGGGGGCAGTTACAGATTCTACTACAGGTGAAGGTTTAGCAGGAGCAAATTTATTTCTGGAAGGAACTAGCCTTGGAGTAGCTACTGATGCCAAAGGTAATTTCAAATTAATTAATATCCCACCAAATACCTATACGCTAATAGCTCGTTATATCGGGTATCGACAAAAGGAAATTCAAGTTAATGTGGTTTCTGGAAGAACGCTTGAACTTAACATAGTCCTACCAAACGAAGTTATTGAAGGCACGCCTGTCGTTGTTACTGCACAAGCTGTTGGACAGCGTGGAGCAATAAACGAGCAAATTAATTCTAATACTATAAAAAATATTGTATCTGCTGAGAAAATTCGAGAACTACCTGATGCTAATGCTGCAACTGCACTTAGCCGTCTGCCAGGAATTTCACTTATGAACGGAGATCAGGTTGTAATTAGAGGTATTCAAGCAAAGCAGAATCTTATCCTGGTAAATGGTATTCAACTACCCTCAACCGACATAAACAATCGTGCTACCAATTTAGGTTTCATCTCTTCAAACATGCTCTCGGGTATTGAAGTTGTTAAAGTTATTACTCCTGATATGGACGCGAATGCTATTGGAGGTACGGTTAATTTGAAACTAAGAGAAGCTCCTGAAAACTTTCACTTTGATGTATTAACCTCTGGCAGCCTCAACCACCAGGACAGAACATGGGATAACTACCAGTTTTGGGCAAGCGCAAGCAATAGGTTCTTTGATAATAATCTAGGAGTTTTTATTCAGGGAAATGCAAACCGTCTTAACGGTGGTAATGATCAAACTACTGCTGCTTATGGAATCAGTCAGGATATGCCCTATGGAGAAGCTCCCTATCTTATGAACACTTTTACATTTAACGATCAAGTGAATATAGTCTCATCATCGGGCGGAAGTTTAATACTGGATTATAAGCTTCCACACGGCACCATCCTTCTGCAAAATACTTTATCCCAGGGTGTATATAATATGGCTACATTCAACAACCAATTTGATTTTACCGGTAATAGAATTGTTTATGCATTAAGCAGGGATAAAAACTTCAAAAATTTAATGGTTAATGCACTGCAAACGGAATATAATTTCGGCGATATAAAAGGAAACCTAACTTTATCTCATTCATATAGTGATAAAAGTACTTCTGTAAGATTCGGCGATGTGGGTGACAACACGAATTTTCAGAATACAACTGATCCCGCTCCTTGGGGCTATGATGCCAGCGGCCAGCCTATTTCTTATGGAAATGCAAGATATACTATTACCCCTGCACAAGTCTTAGATATTAATATTAATCCTGACAACTATAAAGGTGCTATAATACAAGACTGGGCGGTACTCCGCTCCCAGGCGTTTAAAGAACATATATATAATTCCAAATTGGATTTTACAATACCTCTTTCATTTTCGGATATTATATCAACCGAATTTAAGATAGGCGGTAAGTTTACACGTACAACGCGTAATAATGATCTAAACGAATGGTATAAAAGAACTGGGGATGCGAATTTTTATTCCTCCGTTTCAGACTTTATTCCCGGCAAATACCTTACTAATACCAGTCCACTCTACTTTACAGATGTTCAGAACAAAGATTATGAAAATGAAAGAGGCCAATATTTTCTTAATGATACTTATGGTTACAAATATGGATTTAATATAGATCAGATGAGTGATTTTTATACTTTAGCAAAAACCGGCTGGGGATCAGCCGTTCACCGAGCCGGATCTGAGCAAAACGATTTTAACGGAGCTGAAATCTTTTCTGGTGGGTACTTGATGGGCTCTTTCAACTTTGGTCCGGATTTGTCGTTAATTGCCGGTGCAAGGTTAGAACACTATAATATGGATTACAAAGGGACCTTTTTTTACGTAACACATCCTGTTGACGGTAACGGAAATCTGTATGATACCTTGAATACTTCTAACCGAAGTGACGATCATATTTTCCCAAATGTTCAGGCGCGGTATAAATTTACAGATTGGTGCGATCTTAGGTTAGCATACACTCAAACAGTTTCGCGTCCCGATTACCAGGCTATTTTACCTAATACGTTCTTTTCCGCCGGTTTAACAAGTCAAGCCGGAAACCCGAAGTTAAATCCTGCAATATCAACAAACTATGATGCTTATCTTTCATTTTATAACAATGAAATTGGATTATTGACTGTTGGTGGTTTTTATAAAAAAATTAAGGATGTATTTTACCCGACAACTATCTTTTACCAAAACCTATCGCATTATAATGTCTCGTTCCCTGATTCAGCAACGTGGCTGGCACTTGGAATCGTTCCACCGGGTCCATCAGATCGAATAGATTCTTATATAAACAATCCGGCTCCGGCTTATGTAAAAGGTTTGGAATTGGAATGGCAGACAAACTTCTGGTACTTACCAGATCCTCTGAATTCATTAGTTTTTAATATAAACTATACAAGAGTTTGGTCTGAAATGGATTATCAGCAAGTCAGAAATTTATCGCAATCTTATATATACATTGATCCGGTAACAGGCAGAAGATATACTAGATTTCGTTACATCTCTATTGATACGATACGTACTGCCAGGCTGATAAATCAAGGTAATGATATTTTAAATATTGCTCTTGGAGTTGATTATAAAGGTTTTTCTGGACGTATCTCATTTAATATGCAAGGTAATGTAATTACCTCAGTTGGTTCACGCCCTGAAACAGATCAATATACCCATAATATTTATAGATGGGATTTTACTATTAAACAACAATTACCTATTGAAGGATTAAGTATATCATTAAGCGGTGTAAACATCTTTCATAATCCTATTATAACTTATCAGAAATTCCGTAGAACAAACGATGGTCCTATTTTCGACAATGAACTATCAACATTATATACACCGAGAATATTCGAACTAAATTTAAGATACACTCTGTAATGCTAACTAACATTATATTAAATAATATAGGAGAACATATTTATAAATTAGAAATAGATTATTCGTTAATCTAGGTTAATTAATTCAATATTCAATAATTCAACGGAGGTTCTTCATGAAAAAAGTATTAATACTTTTTCTGGGATTGTTTCTAGTATCGTTGACTACATCTTTTGCTCAAACTTTAATGGATTATGTTAAAGAAGTAAAAGGGGACACACTTGTGGTTAATGATTATTATGATATGGGGGAGGTCGCTAGCTCTTTAACTAATGTTCTTGTTGCAGATTCTGTGAATGTCCCTGCTGGGCGTGTTTATGAGCTGCAAACCAATGGATGGTATCCTCTGGGCACTAATCCTACCACACCTTCAAATAGACCTGTAACAATTGTTGGCGCTGATAATACTATTCTGGTGAATAATGGTGATGTTGCAAAAGCACCACCTATTATATCAGGTTTTGTAAATGAAGGCGGTGCTAATTCTGGTGCCTTTAACTATGCAAACGATCTTACAATGAAAAACACAGCTACTTGTGTCGGTGCTCCTAATGGTTCATATGGTTGGGCATTTTACGGCCCTTCTGCCCCTAATACACATGCTGTTTTTGAAAATTGTATGATGGAACATAATTGGTGGGTTATGCTTCAGTCTAACGCATGGGCAGGAAGCAAAGTTTATTTTATAGATGACTATTTTGTAAATATGAGCGGACGTCAATGCAGACGTAACGGCGGTGTATATGATAATGTTAACAATCCTACCGATACTATGTGGGTTGAAAACTGCACACATGTAATGGCTCAGGGCTCCATGTATAAATTCAGAAACTACGAAGTTGGATTGATTTTCATTAATCATAATACGTTTATCAACTGTGCAGGAACTTTCTTCGAAACTCAAGGTTTTCAAAGTAATGTGGTAGTAACAAACAACATTTTTGTGAATAGCAACGAACAACCGTTTAGTCCACCCTATGTTCATCCTGAAGAGGTGTCTGAGGTTGATATAGATGGATTACCAACAGGTCTTATTGATGTTGCTGTATTGCCTGATAGTATGCCACAATTGCCTAGAAAATTCTTAGTTGATAAAAATGTTACATACTGGGATCCTAAATTAGCCGATTTGGCTGCTGAAGCTAATTCATCGGCTATTAATGATCTAACTATCTGGGTGAACCAGTCTATCAAAATGAATGATAGAACTCAGTCATTCTTTGATGATAATACAACCTATCCATACTTGACCGAAGGCACATGGTATGATAAATTACCAAGTTTTACTGATCCTCAAGATCTTTTAACTACTCAGGTTGATGCGGTAAAAGCTTTCTGTATTGGAACTGTTGATACTACTAGTACAGATGTCTTGGCTGATTGGAGAGTAAGTAGTACAGACTTCCTTTATGCAGACTGGCCAATTCCAATAGACCTATCTTACAGTGATGCTGATTTGAAAACCGGTGGTACGGATGGTTTACCTGTTGGTGACTTAAACTGGTTCCCGTCAGACAAAGCAACATTTAACGCCAATATGGAAACATATCATAATGATTTGCTAACTGCTTTGGCAAACGGTACACTAACTAGTGTAGAAGTGGTTGGTGGTGCTATTCCTACAGAGTATAGCTTAACTCAAAACTATCCAAATCCGTTTAACCCAACTACTGTTATAAACTTTACTATTCCTGAGGCAGGAAATGTTACACTTAAAGTTTATGATGTATTGGGTAAAGAAGTAGCTACTTTGGTAAATGGTTACAAGACTGCCCAATCTTATAAGGTTGAATTTGACGGAGCAGCTCTTGCAAGTGGTGTGTATCTATATACTATAAGTACCGATAAATTTACACAAACGAAGAAAATGGTTTTGATGAAATAATTTGAAATTATTTTTTGTGTAAAATAAAAACCCCGGTTAAAATTATTACCGGGGTTTTGTTTATAGAAATTGAATACATTAAAATTTTAAGAATCCTTTTTAAAAAAATATCTTAGCTATAGGAGAAAATTGATGAGAATTTCTAGATATCCGGTTTTATTTCTAATATTTCTATTTATTTTAATTTGGGCAGGTTGCAAATCGGAAATGTTATCGGAGGATGATCCACAAAATAATATCGTTGCAAAATATGGTGACAATTATACGGTTACATTTAGAGAGCTCTCTAAATATGTAAGTGATTGGTTTTATAGTCATAAATTTAAAGATAGGTCGGCTGCCTATAACAACGCTTTGAATGATCTGCTTATTAATCAATTTAAACGAATGGACTTTTTTGAAAAAGGGTTGGATAAAAACGAAAAATTAACACAGAGTATAAGCCGTACAATAAATGAAGAATTAGTTTCAGAATATTTTGAAAATCAATACTTAGATAAATATGCTAATATGGAGGAGGCAAAAACTATATACAAGATTATGGATAAACAGGTTATTGCTAAACAAATAGTTCTGTATAAACCTGAAAATGCTTCCCCGGCACAGATAGATTCCATTAAACAAAAAGCAATGAAAATTAAATCTGAAATTGAAGAGGGTAAAGATTTTAATTCAATGATCAGGCAATATTCGCAGGATGAACAATCGTTGAAGAATAAGGGGTTCATGCCACCGGTTGACTGGAAGCAGAGTATTTTAGACCCGATCGGCAATATTATTTTTAGCTTAAATAAAAATGATGTACGTGTCTTAAATGCAATAGACGCTTTTAGAATAGTCAAAATTGATGAGATAAAAAAAATTCATGTTGAGCCATTTGATACAATTAAAAATGAAATTATTTCATTTCTTAAAAATGCATATTATCAGATAAGTATTGATGAATATGAAAAGGATAGAAAAGAATTAATTGATGAAAACAGTTTGGAATGGAATGAAAATGCATTAAAACAGCTTGTTAAATGGTCAAACGAACCAAATTTTTATAAAGACAAATATGAAGAAACTTTTGAAAATGCTTTAGCAAACAATGATAATAAAACTATATTGGTTTATAATAAAGGAAAAGTTGATTATAAGGAATATCTAAGACTATTAAACAATATTTTAATATTGCCATCTTCACAAAATAACATAACGGAAGATGGTCTTAAGAAATTTATTCTGGAAGCAATTCGAACTGATATGATTGTGAATAAAGCAAATTTGTTGGATTTGAAGAAAAATATATTTAATCCTTTTACAAAAAATATCATTTTGAAGGATAAGTTGGCTTATTTATATAATCAGGCGGAAATCGAAGCAAAAATTCCTGATACAACTGTTGAAGCACTTCATCAATTTTTTAACGAAAATGAAAATACATTGTATTATCAGCTTGAGAAAAGAAATATATTCGTGATGGTTTTTGATAACAAGAATGAAGCAGAAAATGCTTCGGAAAAAATTAAGCAGGGAATTCCTTTCGAAAAAGTTAAAGGCAGTTATCTTGTTAAAACTTATATAAAAGGTCGTGACGGAGAAATTAATTCATTTCTGAATGACGAGAAACCTGTATTTGGAAAAATCGCATTTAAGATGAAAGAATCGGAAGTATCTGCTCCGATAAATTTTGAGGATGAAAATAATCAGACTAAATATGCAATACTAAAATGTTACTTTATCCGACTTGAGAAACAATTAACCTATAATGATGTTAAAAATTTAATTGCTGAGGATTTCAAAAATTATTGTAGAGAAAAAATAGGGAAGGATGTAGAAGAGAAATTAAAAAACAAATATCATCCTGAAATTTTTGAAGATGTTTTAACAAACTTGTTATCATCTACGAACCCAGATTAATTTTCTGGTGACAGTTAATTAACTCACATATATTTTTTTGAATAAATATATTCTTTTACTGTTAATTATTTAAAGATGTATTTTGAAAATACCCAAAAATAAAAAGAAACAAATCTTAGCAGATAAAGATCAGCTTTCCATAAATCAAATCTCTAAAAAATACAATATTCCGTACGTTGAAATAAAAAATATTATTAATGCTTCATCAAAAAAAACTCCTAAATGGTATTATGCAGTACTGATCTTAATTCCAATTATAATTCTAATTGTGATAGAAATCTTCTTAAGAATTATAAATTATGGATATGATTATGACCAATGGGTAGATGCCGGGCAAGGGAAATATATAATAAACCCGAATATAGGGAGGAGATATTTTACAAGTGGAGATTTTAATCCTAATACAATTGAGGATGTTTTTGATCAAAATAAAATGGCAAATTCTTTCAGAGTTTTTGTTTTAGGTGGAAGTAGTGTTCAAGGGTTTCCGTTTAATCCAATGGGATCATTTTCCCGTTATATACAGAGAAGATTAGAATTGGTCTACACAAACACTAATATCGAGATTGTGAATATAGGTATGACAGCAGTAAATTCTTACACAGTGTTAGATCTTTTACCTGGCGTGCTAGACCAAAAGCCTGATTTAATTTTAATATATGCAGGGCATAATGAATATTATGGAGCATTGGGCGTTGGTTCAGTACAATCATATGGATCGTCCCGAACCTTAATTAGGTTAATGCTATACTTAAATAAATTTAAGACAACTCAATTTGTCCGCAACTCAATTCAATGGATTATTTCATTATTCGCATCCGGGAATAATGGATCTTCAGGTACACTAATGTCCAGAATGGCGAAGGATAAGTATATACTTTTAAATTCAAAAGAGTTCAATGCAGGTTTGCAACAATTTAAAGAGAACCTAGCCGATATTTTAAATTTAATTAAAGATAAAGGCGTACCAGTAATATTAGGAAGGTTGGTAAGCAATTTAAAAGATCAGAAACCGTTTATCTCTGTGAATACACCAGGTTATAAAACAGCGGATCAAGCATATGAAGAAGCTGAGGATGAGTTTCAAAATAATAATTTTATGAAAGCAGATTCTCTTTTCAGATTGGCAAGGGACCTTGACGCACTAAGGTTCAGGGCGCCCAATAAAATGAATAAGATTATTGACGATTTAGGAAAAGAATTTCACGTAGCAATTGTTCCGATAGACTCAATATTTGATTCTACAAGTCCGGAGGGAATCGTAGGGAACAATTTAATTGTAGATCATCTTCATCCAAATGTACAAGGATATCAACTTATGGGGAAAGCTTTTTACGATTGTATGGAAAAACAGGGATATATTCCCCAAACAGAAAATGCTAAAATTCCACTTAATGAACAGGATAGCCTTACCCGTGCCAATTTTGTATTTACAAAACTCGATTCAATTATGGGTAATGATTTGGTCAGGTTATTAAAGATAGACTGGCCGTATGCAAAACGGAGAGTCGCAATATCAGAATTTCAACCAAATGATTTTCTTAATTTATTTCGACCTAAGAATTTTATTGATTCAGTTGCTATGTTAAGAATAGAAAACAAAGTATCCTGGATAGATGCACATTTTATGGCTGCAACATTTTATTTAAGAAGAGACGATATAAAAGAGTATTTAAAACATATTAATGTTATGATCTATCAGTATCCCAATTTAAGAGATCTTGATTCCATTCTTAGATACTTTTTTGAAAGAAATGAATTAGATCTGGCAGATTATACTCCAAAGAGGAAAGGGTTATTGGCATTGTATATTGGAAATTTCGACAATGCAATTAAATATTTAACCGAAGTTTATAAATCAAATCCTAAGGATCCATTAGTGTTATATAATCTATCCTTAGCTTATTCAAAAAAGGGAGATTTAAAAAAAGCTCTTCCCTTAATTAATCAGTGCTTAATTGCGAATCCGAACTACCCGGAAGGAAATAACCTAAAACAACAAATATTGAATCAATTAAAAAATTAATTATAATAATATCTCCTAAGTAATGCCGAATTTAAAAGTAGTTTATCTGAATTTATTTGTTATTTCTGCTTCAGTGATAAGTTTTGAAATCATTTCCACACGTATTTCTTCCGTTATATTTGTAAACAATTACGCATTTATTATTCTTTCACTTGCAATACTTGGTTTGGGCTGCGGTGGAATATATTCTTACTATAGAATTAAAAATAAGCAACCATCTGAGTTAATTAATGTAATTGCAAAATTAATTTTTTTAATAGGAATTTCATTTTCTTTTTTTATTACTGCAATTATAAAGTTCAATATTACAAATCCTTTTGTTTATTTTTTTCTTCTTTTTCTCCCGTTTTTCTTTGCAGGCATTTTTTATGCCCAGTTATTTAAATATTATGCCGAGCATAGTTTCAGACTATATGCCTCGGATCTTTTGGGAGCTGCAATAGGCTCAGTTGGAACGATTGGAATTTTTAGTCTTTTTACAGCACCGAATGCTATCTTATTTTTATCTCTGCTTATATTTTCTTCTGCATTAAGTTTTTTCATCCCAGGATTCAAAAAAAGTAAAATAATTGGTTTTTATTCAATTATAATTTTATTTGTGATTTTATTGCTGTCTAATGGTAATGCAAATATATTGGGTAAAGTACCGATTGGAAAATTTCCTGAAAAAGATTTTTATTATGTTTATCCTGATGCAGCCAGTATATCGGAAATTTTAGAGAGTAGGTGGAGTATTCATGGGCGGTCGGATTTGGTTGCTTATAGTAATCAGGATGAAGTTAGACAATTATTTGTGGATGGTTCAGCCGGTTCGCAGATGTACAAGTTTAGCGGAGATGTGAAAAACTTTAGTTCTCTTTTATATAACCTTCTGATGAGGCATACTACAACTGTCCCACTATTATTTTTACGCGATTATGAAAAAGACAACATGCTTGTAATAGGACCAGGCGGCGGGAAAGAAGTTTTAACTGGTTTGCTTGATGGAATAAATAATATAACTGGTATTGAAATTAATCCTGATTTTGTTGATATAGTTAAAAAATACAGAAACTTTAACGGGGGAATATATACTGATTTTCAAAACGTTAATATACTTATACAGGAAGGGCGTCATTATATTAAAAAATCTGATCAGCAGTTTGATTTAATTGTGATGGCACTTCCATCGACTGAGCAGCTTCAGAATATTGATAATTTTGCTATGAACGAAAATTACCTTCTTAGCGTTGAAGCTTTAAAAGATTATATGAAAATTCTAACACCGGAAGGGCGTCTGATTTTTACGGTTCATAACAGATGGGAGTTAATTCGTCTAATAGTTACTGCTCTTACTGCATTTAAAGAAGAAGGTATAAGTTACAAGGATGCTATGAATCATTTTATAATTGTTTCTCAGGATTATGCACCGACAATTGTAATTAAGAAAGAGGCTTTCACTCAAAGTGAAATTGTATACATTAAAAGTGTTATTTCTAAAATCCCGAAAGAACTACCACCTGTTACTTACCTTCCTTATAATTTGAAAGAGGCAAAAAATACACGGGAAAATCAATTTCTAAAAAGCATAGAAGAAGGAATGTCATTAAAAGAATATATTAACAAGGATCCATATGATATTTCTCCAGTCCGGGATGACAGCCCTTACTTTTACAAAGTAAAAAGAGGTATTTCGGATGATTATTTCTGGTTATTAATGGGCGTTATTTTTTTCAATTTGATTGTGATTGTAATACCCTACTCAGTTATAAAGAAGAAAATAAAAAATGCTGAAGCTAAAGCACTTTTATTACCGCTAATTATTTTTATAAGTATTGGTATGGGATTTATGATACTTGAAGTTTCTCTATTTCAAAAACTTATTTTATTTCTTGGTTCACCCACTATTTCATTATCAATTCTTCTTGGCTCTCTATTAGTTGGGATGGGAATCGGAAGTTTTTATGGGAAGAAAATCTTTGCCGAAAATATCAGAAAACGTTTATATATGATTTGTTTATTAATTGTATCATCAGGCATCATACTTTTTATACTATATCCTTTCACCTTAAATAAATTATTAATCTATAGTCAGGCTCTTCGTTCAATAGTATGTTTTTTTATGATGGTACCTTTCGGATTCTTGCTGGGGATTCCATTTCCCTCAGCAATTCAATTATTGAAGCAAGAACATCTGGAAAAATATATTCCGTGGATGTATGGTGTTAACGGAACAATGTCTGTTCTTGGTTCTGTAACTGCTGTTATTCTTGCAATGATTTTTGGTTTTACATTGAGCTTTTTTGTAGGACTAAGTTTATACTTTGTTATTTTTTTGTTTTTAATTCGTCAATCAAATTTAAAGATACTTTAAGTAATTGAAACACGATAATATTTTTATCTGGAACTGTAGAAAATCTTGCTAATCAAAAATAGTTTATTAGTTTTTTTCGCGAAAGTTCATGTGAAAGTATTGAATCATTAAGAAATTATACTGCTTTGCTAGAAAGAATTATAAAGAAATTCATTACTGAAATAGTTTGTAATTTAAATCAAAGTGCACATAATGAAAATAGACCCAAATGTAATCCCAAAGTTCAATTATATACAGGGAGTATTTTTTCTATATTGGACTTGGAACATTTGACTCTGATTCAGTTCCTGCTGAGATAGTTTCAATTAATGTAATAGAAGCAATCTATTCTGGTTACCGACATATTGATTAAAGGCTTAGTCTATATTTTGAAAAATAAAAATAAATATATCAACTCATAATTGAGAATTATTATAAACATATATTTACTTTGTATACTCAGCTTTGTTTCTGTACTGAATTTATCAGCTCAAGATAATACTTTACTAAAACTATGGTATGATAAACCTGCCAAACAATGGGTTGAGGCGCTACCAGTCGGAAACGGTCGCTTAGGAGCCATGGTATTTGGAAATCCTTCGAATGAAAAAATTCAGTTAAATGAAAACACTATTTGGGCAGGTCAACCATATCATAATGAAAATCCTGATGCCAGGGAAGCTTTGCCGGAAGTTAGGCAACTAATTTTTGAAGGAAAATATAAAGAAGCTCAAGATCTGGTAAATCAGAAATTTATAAGTCGAAACTCACAGGGAATGCCTTATCAAACGGCTGGTTATCTTAACATTTTGTTTCCCGGACATGAAAATTTTACAAATTACTATCGCGAATTGAATATTGAAACTGCCGTGACTACAACTCGTTATGATGTTGATGGAGTAACATATAAACGAGAAGTATTTGCCTCATTTCCCGACCAAGTAATAATTGTCCGGATCACGGCAAGCAAACCTGGCAAAATTGGTTTCACTGCTTCAATGAATTATCCTGTACCGGTTAATTTTTCAACTGAGGATAATAACAAATTAATTATGTCCGGAATAACTGGCGATTGCGATTCTATAAAAGGCGCAGTTAAGTTTCAAGTTGAAACTAAAATAGCAACCGATGGCGGTTCGATATCGACGGCCAATAACAGTATTGTTGTAAACGAAGCATATGCTGCAACACTGTATATTTCAATTGCATCGAGTTTTAAAAATTATTATGATATTAGTGCTAATGCTGGCGAAAGAACAGATGCGGATCTCAAAAATGCTCTGAAAAAAAATTATGAACAAATTTTAAAAAATCATATTATCGACTATCAACGCTATTTTAATAGAGTGAGCATTGACCTGGGAGTAACCGATTCTGTAAAAAATCCAACCGACCTACGTATTAAACAATTTGCTAAAGGTAATGATCCACAATTGGCTGCATTATATTTTCAATTTGGCCGTTATTTATTGATTTCTTCATCCCGACCTGGTGGGCAGCCTGCCACTCTTCAAGGAATTTGGAACGATCAGCTTAATCCGCCATGGGATAGTAAATACACTATAAATATAAACACAGAAATGAATTATTGGCCTTCTGAGGTCACCAACCTTAGCGAAATGAATGAACCGCTGATTCAAATGATAAGGGAACTCTCTCAATCCGGTAGACAAACTGCAAAAATTATGTATGGTGCAGAGGGTTGGGTTGCTCATCACAATACGGATATTTGGCGAATGAGCGGACCTATCGATGGATCATTTTGGGGAATGTGGCCTATGGGTGGTGCATGGCTCTGTCAGCATTTATTTGAGAAGTATGAATATGATGGCGATAAGGAATATCTTAAATCTGTGTATCCGGTAATGAAAGGAGCTGTTGAGTTTTATCTTAGTTTCCTTGTCAAATATCCGGGACATGATTGGCTTGTTGTCTGTCCTTCCGTATCTCCGGAAAATGCGCCTTCTTGTCATCCTGAATCTTCCATTTCTGCCGGGACGACAATGGATAATCAACTTTTGTTTGATCTCTTTACAAAGACAATAAAAGCAGCAAAAATTCTGAATACCGATAAGGAATTCATATATAAAATTAATGACGATCTTGAAAAATTACCTCCTATGCAGATTGGACAATATGGTCAGCTGCAGGAGTGGATAGAAGACTGGGATAACCCTGATGATCATCACAGGCATGTCTCACATTTATACGGAGCTTTTCCTTCCAATCAAATTTCTCCATTCCATATACCTAAGCTTTTTTATGCAGCGCGAACTTCTCTCATATACCGGGGTGATCCCTCAACAGGCTGGTCGATGAATTGGAAAATTAATTTGTGGGCAAGTTTTCTTGATGGCAATCATGCATATAAATTAATAACGGACCAGATTAATCTTGTTGATAAACCAGCTTTCGAAAAAGGAGGAACTTACCCAAACATGTTTGATGCTCATCCTCCTTTCCAAATTGATGGAAATTTTGGTTTTACTTCTGGCATTGCTGAAATGCTTTTGCAAAGTGATGACGGGGCAATCTTCATTCTTCCGGCATTACCGGATGTATGGAAAAACGGAAGTGTAAATGGGCTTCGCGCCCGCGGAGGTTTCGAAATTGAATCCTTGAAATGGAAAAATCGTGAAATCTCGAATCTTGTAATTAAATCCAACTTGGGAGGAAACTGCCGTATTCGTTCGTATAATAAATTAAAAGCTGAAGATAAAACAAACATTAAATTTGCTGATGGTGAAAATCAAAATCCTTTCTACCAAATTCCTTCTTTAAAGGAACCAATAATTTCCAACAAAGCAAATCTTAATAACGTTA
>Ga0307423_1000070_pt1 | contig 56390 bp, 49 predicted proteins | sample SalMarWE160310MG_FD_202154 | JGI IMG/M metagenome (GOLD analysis project Ga0307423, IMG submission 202154) | Salt marsh sediment microbial communities from the Plum Island Ecosystem LTER, Massachusetts, United States - WE1603-10 | ecosystem: Environmental > Aquatic > Marine > Intertidal zone >...
CCATCGAGCGTGAGGTCGCAGAAGCGGTAGATGCTGCGACGGAGTTTGCCAAGGCCGGTCCACAGCCTGGCGAGGACATGTTGTTGACCGAGGTGTATGCGGATGGAGGGTCACAATGGCGCAATTGAGCTACCGGGAGGCCGTCGCTGCCGGGATCGCCCAGGAGATGCGGCGCGACCCCCGTCTCGTGATGCTCGGTGAGGACGTCGCCGCCGCCGGTGGGGTGTTCAAGACCACCGTCGGCCTGCTGGATGAGTTCGGGCCGGACCGGGTGCGTGACACCCCGATCTCGGAGCAGGCGATCATCGGTGCGGCGATGGGCGCGGCCATGACCGGTATCCCGGTGATCGCCGAGATCATGTTCTCCGATTTCCTGGCCGTGTGCTGGGACATGGTCGCCAACGAGATCGCAAAGAGCCGGTACATGACAAACGGGCAGGTCAACTTCCCGCTGGTCATCCGCACCGCAAACGGCGGTGGCGCCCGGTTTGGCGCCCAGCATTCGCAGAGCGTCGAGAACTGGGCAATGGCGATTCCCGGCCTCAAAGTGGTGGCTCCATCGACGCCGACCGACGCCATCGGCCTGCTGGCTGCCGCCATTCGCGACCCGGACCCGGTGGTCTTCTTCGAGCACAAGTCGCTGATGGCGACCAAGGAAGAGATCCCCGATGGTGACATCGTCGATGAGATCGGCACCGCCAGGGTCGTCAGGGAAGGCACGGACGCGACGATTGCGGCCCTCGCCCTCATGGTGCCGCGAGCGCTCGAAGCTGCCGAACAACTGGCAGCTGCCGGCGTGTCCGTTGAGGTCATCGATGTCCGCTCACTGGTTCCACTCGACACCAGGACCCTGCTCACCTCCGTTGAGAAGACCGGCCGTTTCTTCACGGTCGAAGAGAACCCACGGCTGTGCGGCTGGGGTGCCGAGCTCGTGTCCATCGTCGACGAAGAAGCCTTCTGGAGTCTCGATGGGCCGAGTCTGCGGATCACGACCCCGCACATCCCACTCCCCTCTGCGGCAGCGCTCGAGGACATGGCGATGCCGTCGGCAGACCGGATCTACGAGACGGTACACAAGGCGCTTGTAGGCGGGAGGGTCGGAGCGTGAGCGATCGGCTTCTGATCAAGGGCGGAACGGTTCTGTCTCTCGATCGTTCGGTCGGCAACATGACAACAGGCGACGTCCTGATCGAGGACGGCACCATCACAGAGGTCGGCCCCGGGCTGCGGGCTCGCAACGCCGAAGTCATCGATGCCACGGACACAATCGTGATGCCCGGGTTCGTCGACACCCACCGTCACACATGGCACTCGCTGTTCCGCAACACGATCCTGGAACCGTCGCCCATTGCTCCGTCGGCCATCGGACCGCACCACTCGCCAGACAATCTGTACGCGGCGACCCTTATCGGGCTGCTCGGTGCGGTTGAGGCCGGGATCACCACCGTCGTCGACTGGGCCGACATCCCCAACGACGCCCCTTACATCGAGGCAGCCCTCCAGGCACACGCCGACGCCGGGCTGCGCACCGTTTTTATAGCGGCACAAGCGGATTGGGTCGATGCTCCCCTGGACGGTGATCGGATACGCGCCATCACCGCACGTGGGGGGCAGCCGAACCTGACTTTTGCATTCGGACCACGGGATCCGAGCCCTGCCAACCTCGAGGACACCGCCCGGCAGTGGGCGACAGCCCGTGGCGAGGGCCTGCGCATTCATGCCCATGCAGGAGTCGATCCATCGGCGCGCGGCCTGATCGCACAGCTCGGTGCATCGAGCTTGCTCGGTGAGGACGTGACCCTCATCCACTGCACCCATCTCAACGACGGCGACCTCGATGCGATCGTGTCTTCACACACCTCCGTATCGCTCACCCCGGCCGCCGAGATGGCCGGCGGGCTCGGCGCCCCGCCGTTGCAGTCGTTCATCGACAAGAAGATCCGACCGGGTCTCGGCGTCGGAAGCGCGCTGGCCTCCCCTGGGGACATGTTCGCCCAGATGCGCTCCGCCAACTCGGTGCAACATGCCACCCTCTTCGATCTCAAGCTCGCCGGCAAGAGCGGCGTACCCAACCTGCTCACCACCCGGGACGTGATTCGCTATGCCACGATCGACGGCGCGGCGGCCATCGGTCTCCAGGACACGATGGGATCGCTTAGCCCCGGCAAAGCGGGCGACGTCATCGTGTTGCGAGCCGACCGGCCCAACATCGCCCCGATCAATGACCCGATCGGCGCGGTTGTGTGGGGAATGGACACATCGAACATCGATTGGGTATTCGTAGGCGGCCGGGCTCTCGTCCGGGACGGTTCACTGACCGCCGACGTGACCAGGGCCAGGGATCTGGCGGTAACCGCACAGCATGAGGTTGCGGCGGCGGCCGGGCTGCTCAGCACCGTGGAGTCAGCGTGACGGCCCGGCGAGCACCCTCATCGGCACTGACCACATTCGTCGTGGCATCGCGCTACATGCCGGTGTTTGTCGCGCTGCTTCTACTCGTTGTTGTGGCGGCAATCTGGGTCCCCGAGACCCTGGGCGGCGTCGCCCTGGCCGCCATCGCTCCATTTGGCGCACTGCTCGGGATAACGGCGCTCGGCCAGATGCAGGTGGTCATGACCGGCGGGATCGATCTGAGCACGCCGGGGACGTTGACGCTCGCTGCGATGATCATGGTCGGCGTCGGAGACCAATCCGACGACCGCATCTGGCTTGCGATACTCACCGCGCTTGTAGCCGCAGCTCTCATCGGCCTAGTCAACGGGATTCTGATCGGCGGCATCAAGCTCAATCCGCTCATCGTCACGCTTGCCGTCGGCCAGGTCGTGATCGGCCTGGTCAACCGATACGTGCGCACCTTCCCGATCCAGAGCGCAGTGCCAAAAGGCCTTTCCGACTGGACATCCAACCGCATCCTGGGTGTTAGCCCCATCTTCTGGGTGGGTATCGCCGTCACCTTGCTGCTCATCATCACCCTCCGATACACCACCATGGGACGCCGGTTCAAGGCGGTCGGAGCGAACCCCGTGTCATCCCAGGTCGTGGGAGTGCGGGTGACGTTCACCCAGATCCTCGTCTACGTGGTGGCCGCGATGTTCTACGCAGTCGCGGGCATCGCCCTCGCCGGGCTGATTCGTAATCCCGGCGTCAACATCGGATCACCGTATCTCCTCGGACCGATCGCCGCTGTAGTCATAGGCGGTGCCTCTCTGAGCGGCGGTCTTGCCAGCCCGCTGTCGACCCTCATTGCCGCCTTCTTCCTCACCGGCCTCAACCAGATGATGCGCTCGCTGGGCCTGCCCACCGCTCTTCAGTTTGTGGTGTTCGGGCTCGTGATCATCGGCGGCATGTTGGTTTCAGGCGATCGGATCATCCGGGGCGTGGAACAGGTGCTGCGCGAGCGGCGAAGGGGGAACCGCAAGAGAGAGGGAAAGACAACGATCGTGACGGGAGACACGGGCTGACTACCGGATCCAACCCGAAACGTTCAGAACGCTGACAAATAATAGGAGGAGGAGAAATGAAACTGATGAGGATCATCGGCCTGATCGCCGTCCTGGCGATGTTGGCCACCGCATGCGGCGGCGATTCAGGAGGGACGACGACCACCACTACCGCGGCGGCGACGGATCAGACCACTACTGCTGCACCGGAAACAACGACGACAGCCGGCGGTACCGACACCACAGCAGCCACAGAAACCACAGCAGCAGGCAACGAGAACGCTCTTGCCATGTACGGTGAAGATCCGACTGCCGCCGACGCGGCGCTGGTGACAAAGGCGCTCGGGCCCGTCGAGCCTTCGGACGCGGCGAGCTGGGACATCATCCTGGCATCGATCGCCCGCGCCAACCAGGATCTCGACCAGGCAACCATCGACAAGGCAATGGAATGCTGGCGCAACCAGGAGTGTGACACCGGATCCGGCGGCGATCTCGTAATGGGGTATGCGGACGGCGGCGGCGACACCGTCAACGTCTGGCGTGGCGTCAGCCACATGGAGGCCATCCTCCAGGCGCTCACCTACCCCGAGATCGGCACCATCGTCTCCACAGCGGCGAACTTCGACCAGGACCCGGCGGTCCATGCCAATGACATCCGATTCCTGATCCAGCGTGGCGTGGACTTCATCGTCGGATACCCCGATGTCGGAGTCGCACTGGCCCCGGCGGTCTCCGAAGCGGAAGCGGCGGGCATCCCGTACCTTTCATTCTCGGCCGGATATGTTGGACTGCCCGGCCAGGAGGGTGCCCTCACCCCGGGTCAGGACTACACGTCTGTCGTAGGTGAAGACCTGTGTGCTCTCGGTCAGAGCTTTGCGCAGGTTCTAAACGACGGTGTCGGCAGCGGCAAGGTCGCCTTCCTGGGCGGCACACCGGGTAACGCCCTCACACTCGGCTGGCAGCAGTGTGCCAGCGCCGGGCTTGCAGCCGGAGTCGATCTGGTCAACCCGCCCGCCGATGCGAACTCCACAACCGGCGACACCTACTGGGTGAACACGTTCGCCCTCGACGCGGCTCGTGGTCTGCTGACTACGAACCCCGACATCGCCGGATGGGCGTACGAGTACTCCGACGGGCTGTACACCGCCCTTCAGGCCTACGACGAGCTGAACATCCCGGTGGCGAACCTGACGGTGGCGTTGCGCACCGACGAGCAGACGCTGTTCTGTGACTGGGTGGACCGGGCCGAGCCTACGTACAACATCTGGTACTCGGCAGGCGGCAACTTCCAGTCCAGGACCGCCGTCACCGCAGCCATGTTGAAGCTCCAGGGCGCCGACGTTCCCGGGCAGATCATCGTGCCGCACGTGATGCGACAGGTCACCGCAGCCGACTGCAACCCGGATCGGGTCAACCCGGTCGTCTCCGGCACCTCGCTGGTACCCGACGCCGTTCTGCAGCAGATGTTCGGCGGCTGAGACACGGCAATACCTGAGGAGCGTCGAATGAACCATGAGCTAGTCCTCGAGATGAAGGGTGTTTCCCGCCAATTCGGTGCGGTACGAGCGCTGACCGACGTCAGCTTCGAGTGTCGCGCCGGCGAGATCCATGCCCTGGTCGGCGAGAACGGCTCCGGGAAATCGACGCTCCTCGGGATTGCATCGGGCTTTGTCGACCCCGATCTGGGAGACATCCAGATCGGGGGCAAGCCCCTCAGACGGGACTCTCCCGCTCTGGCCAGGAAGCTCGGCCTGGCCATGGCATATCAGGACGGTTCGTCGATTCACGCCGAGCCTGTGAAGAACAACCTGTACTACGCGGCGCCTCCCGACCAGCGGCCGGCGTTCTGGCGGAGAAAGAAGTGGGCACGCCGCGTGCTCGCCGAATTCGACCTCGATCTCGAGTTGTTCCCCGACGCTCCTGCAGGCTTTCTCACCCTGGCCGAACGACAGCTCTTCGAGGTCGCAAAAGCGCTTGTCACCAACCCCAAGGTGCTGCTCCTCGACGAGCCGACAACGGCACTCGGCCCCGACGAGGTCGAGGCTTTGCACCGCACCGTCGTGGCGTGTCGGGACCGCGGTGTCGGCGTGGTCTACGTGAGCCATCGGCTGCCCGAAGTGCTGGAGGTGGCGGACCGCATCACGGTGCTCCGCGACGGCACGTACCAGGGCACATTCGATGCAAAGACGACAAGCGAACCGGAGTTGGTGGAGAAGATCGTCGGCCGCCCGTTCGAAGCTGCCTTCCCGGCACCTGCCACCGGGGTAGACGAGAACGTGGAAGTGCTCGTCGTCGACAGCCTCCAGGGACAATCGTTCGGCCCGGTGAGCTTCACGCTGCACCGGGGAGAGGTGGTGGGAGTCGCAGGGGCCGAGGGCAACGGCCAACCCCAACTCTTCGACTGCCTGGCGGGAAGAGTTCCCCCCCGGGCGGGAAAGGTCGTATGCGACGGCAAAGACCTGAGCCTTGTCTCGACCCATGAGGCAGTGGGCGCAGGCATCATGCTGCTCCCCGGTGACCGCAAGAACGAGGCTCTGATGGGAGTCCTCGGGGTGAAGGTGAACGCAACCATTCAGTCGCTAAGCAAGTTCTCGCGGTTCGGATTGCTGCGGAGGCGGGTGGAGCGGGCTGCGGTCGACAGACTCGTCGACCAGCTCGAGATCCGAACGCCGTCTCTCGACCAGCCCGTCGAGTTCCTCTCCGGCGGCAACCAGCAGAAAGTCTCCGTCGCCCGATCGTTCCTCAGAGAGCCCTCGGTCATCCTGGCGTACGAGCCGACACAGGGAGTCGACGTCGGCTCGCGCTTTGACATCTACAAAGCGCTGCGCTCCCGCAGCGACGACGGGGCCGCTCTCCTCGTCAAGTCGAGCGACCCGATAGAGCTCTCCGGTCTTTGCGATCGTGTACTCGTGATGTCACGCGGCACCATCATCGAAGAGATACCGGGAGACGAGCTAGATGAAGTCCGCATCGTCGAGGCGATCGTCCGGGGACCCGGGATGTCGAAGGCTGCCCGATCGCCGCTCGGCGTTGCGATGCCCAAAGCACCGACCAATCACGAGGCGTCATGACTGCAGAGATCAAGGCCACCGGCGTCGACCGTGCGCGGCAGCTAACCCGCAAGGTCGTCCGCAACGCCCGCGACAAGAACAAGTGGCGCAAGGTAGTCAAGGTGCGTCTGTGGATGCCTGTCGCGCTGCAGGTGCTCTTGATCCTCGCGCTCCTCTGGTACACGAACAATCGGTTCGAGGGCTTCATCAACCAGGCGAACATTCTCAACATCCTGCTGCTGGCTATGCCTCTCTCGCTGGCAGCGATAGCCCAGACGCATGCGATCCTGGTCGGGTATCTCGACCTATCCGTTGGGGCGACGATCAGCTTCGGGGTTGTTGTCGGCTCGTTCCTGATCGGGGGCGACGCTACGACGGGCCAGATCCTGATCGGGGTCCTGGCGGTGCTCGGGTGCGGTCTCGGGGTCGGCCTGGTCAACGCCGGGCTGATTCGGGGGGTGAAGATCCCGTCCCTCATCACCACGCTGGCAACACTGAGCATTCTGGATGGGATCTCGCTGACTTTGCGCCCGACGGCGCAGGGGATCATCAGCGCCGACCTGGTCTCGTTCCTCACCAAGCGGGTCGGCCCCATCCCGATCGCTTTCATCCTCATCATCATCGGTGCCGCTTTGCTGGACGTGTGGCTGCATGCGTCCGGATCCGGCCTCCAGGTGCGAGCCGTTGGTTTCGATGAGCGGGCCGCAAAGCGCGGGGGCATCGGCACCAACTGGGTTCGGGTCCGGGCGCTCCTTCTCTCGGGTCTTCTCGCCGCCGTCGCCGCGTTCTTCGTGATGGCCCGCTCCCCCATCGGCAACCCTCAGATCGGGACGCCGTTTGCGCTCAACAGCATCACTGCCGCGGTGCTGGGAGGAGCATCGCTCGCCGGCGGGCGTGCCACTTTCGTCGGAAGCACGGTTGCGTCGATCCTGCTCGCTCTGATCATCACGGTCCTGCCGTTTCTCGGGCTGTCCCCCGACGACGGCTCGATGATCATCGGACTACTGGTCCTGGCCGGGATCGTGCTGTTCCAGGTTGGAGACCTCAAAGAACTGGTGAAGCGCAACTACAGGAGGGGACGCCGCCTGGTGCTCGGCAGCCGAGTTGTCGAAAGCACCGAGATCCCGGCCTTCTATCCCGAGGGAACCGACTTCTCGGCAGCTCCCGCCAGCCGGATCCTCATCAGGAACGGCATCGTGCTCAGCCTCGACCCACAGATCGGTGATATCCCGGAAGGGGACGTCCTCATCGAAGGGGAGCACATCGTCGCGGTCGGAAGAGACCTGGACGCGGCAGACGCCGAAGTCATCGACGCCACCGGCATGATCGTGATGCCGGGCTTCATCGACAGCCACCGGCATATCTGGGAGGGCCTGCTCCGCAACATCGGCACCGATGTCCCGCTGGAGGGAAGGACCAGCTACATCTCGTTTGTGCTCCACAAGCTGGCACCCGCCTTTCGCCCTGAGGATGCGTACGTAGGCGATCTCCTGTCGGCGCTCGGAGCGATCGATGCCGGGGTCACGACCCTGCTCGACTGGTCGCACATCCAGGGCTCACCCGCCCACACCGACGCGGTGGTCCAGGCTCTGAATGATTCCGGGATGCGAGCCGTGTTCGCATACGGGTTCCCCTGGTGGGGCAAGTGGGAGGAACGACAGCCGAGTTGGTTCGTCCGGGCCGCTACCGAGCATTTCTCGACCACTGACCAGAAGGTGACGCTGGCGTTGGCGGCCCCCGGACCAGAGTTCACCGACTTCGAAGTCTCCCGTGATCACTGGAAGCTCGCCAGGGAGACCGGCGCCAGGATCACCACCCACGTCGGGGTTGGGAGCTACGGGCAGGACGCCAAGGTCGAGGAGATGGGCCGGGCCGGTCTGCTCGGTCCCGACACGACGTACATCCACTGCACGACCCTCAACGACACTGAGATCCAGATGATCGTCGACAGTGGAGGCTCCGTCTCGCTCGCCTCGCCGGTCGAAATGATGATGGGCCACGGCATGCCCCCCATCCAGAAGTTCCTCAACCGGGGCCTCCGCCCCAGCCTCAGCGTCGACGTGGAAACCAACGTGCCATCCGACATGTTCAACCAGATGCGTTCGATACTTGCTCTACAGCGGAACCTGGCTGCGACGAACGGCAGCGACCCGATCTCGGCGCGTGAGGTGCTCTCATACGCCACGGTTGAGGGAGCACGGGCAAACGGGCTCGAGTCGAAGGTGGGAACCCTGACGCCCGGCAAGCAGGCAGATGTGATCTTGCTGCGCACCGACCGGATCAATGTGTCGCCGCTGAACGACCCGGCTACCGCCGTGGTCCTCGGCATGGACACGGGCAATGTCGACACGGTCTTGATCGGCGGGCGCGTGATGAAGCGCGCCGGAAGACTGCTCCATGTCGATTGGCCGTCCGTGCGACGGCAGGCCGACGAATCGCGCGATCACGTGATCGCCAAGTCGGGTTTCCGTTCGCCGAAGATCTGAGCAAGCACCCGGACGTGCTGGTCATGGTCAGGAATGACCTTGGGCGGCTAGCCACCACAGACCGCTACCCGTCACCACCTCACACGCCCGACACCACCACTCCCGCAGCAGACAGCCGGCAGTTCAGCTTAGAGGGTCATCGGCTTGGCGAGGAACCCGTTCGGGAGCTACCTGTCGCCGATTCGCAGGCGTATGTGAACGCGCGTCCCCCCGGTCGAGCCCGAACTCCCGTTGCTCTTCAGCGATCGTTGGCGCGCCTGGGTGTCGCTCGCCAACCCGTGGCCCGATTGAACGGGTCTTCTGGTCCCGCTTGGAGCCCTTGGTGCTCTGGTAGCGCCGCCCTCCGCCCACTACCGTGGCGCGGGCACTAGGTGAGAGGTGGATCATGAAGGCCGTTGTCGTCTATGAATCGCTGTGGGGAAACACCGCCAAGATTGCCAGTGCGATCGCTGAAGGAATCGGACCGGTTGCGGAGGCGATGTCGACGGGGGAGGCGACAACGGAGGTGGTCGCCGGGGCAGACTTGATCGTTGCCGGCTCCCCGGTGTTCGCATTCAAGATGTCCTCTGAACAGATGAGAGAGAGCATCCGCAAGAACCCGGGGCCGGCGCCGGCGCCTCCTGACCTTTCCCATCCCGCGATGGCATCCTGGCTGGAATCTCTGCCCGCGGGGAGTGCAGCCGCGGCTGCGTTCGACACCGAGGCACGTGGACCCTTTGGAAAGGCGGCGCCCACGATCGCCCGGTCTTTGGAAGCGTCGGGATACCGGCTCATCGGGAAGCCGACCGGCTTCTACGTGTCGGGCAAATACGGCCCGCTCCGGGACGGCGAGTTGGACCGGGCCCGCGAGTGGGGAAGAGAACTCGCCGCAGCGTTGGCGGTGAGGTAGCCCTCGTGGCAAGGGAGTCGACACCGGAGCAATTGGACCGCTTCAACCTCGGGTTTGCCATGCACGTGTCGTGGGTCATGGCCGTTCTCGGAACGGTCGCGCTGGCACTCGGTATCGCGGCGGTGCCTATCGCTGGGGTGTACTGCCCCGGCGAATGCATCGACTACCCGTACCTCGAGACGGTCGACCGTTTCCCCAGGGATTACCTGTGGATCTACTTCGCCATCGTCCTGGTGATCGCCTACCTATTGTTCATGATCTCGCTGCGTGCCGTTTCGGCGGCCCGGTCTGGCGTGATCGGACAAGCCACAGTGGGACTGGCCGTGATTGCCTCGACGGTGCTGGTGATGACGTATTTCACACAGTCGACGGTCGTGCCTGCGAGTCTGGCGGCGGGTGAGACCGACGGAATCGCCCTGCTGACAATGTACAACCCGCATGGACTATTCATTGCGTTGGAGGAGATCGGGTATCTCCTCATGAGCTTGTCGTTTCTGTTCGCGTCATGGATGGTGATCGGCACCGGCAGGACGCTACGTGCCATCCGCTGGGTGTTCGCAGCCGGGTTCGTCGTTCCTGTTCTAGGGCTCATGGCCTACTCGTTGGCGTACGGCCTTGATCGCCAGTACCGTTTCGAGGTGGTGGCGTTATCGGCGGACTGGCTCGTGCTGATCATCAACGGGATCCTGGTAGCGCTTCTGCTACGCAACCGGCTCCGCACCACCAGCACTACGAGACAACCGACACCCGAGTAGTCGCACGGTACCTCGATGCAGCACGATTTCTCTACAGCAAACAGACGACACGCGTCGGCTCCGGCAGCCCAGACGTCACACTGAGTGGCTATGACCCCGGGTCGCCTTTGCCAATGACCTACCCATCCACACCTGCAACCCGGGCGACTTCACCGGCATCGACGGGGCTGACCGTTGTCGCCGTGGCCCACCCCGACCAATAACCACACCGGGCGGCCCAACGGCCAGGGATTGTCACTTTTTTGTTTTGATGGCGCGGGCGGTTATCACGCAAGATCATGGTGATCTGCGCTCAGGTTGATGTGGTGATGCCTGGATGTCATAAAGGAGGGCCCCCGGTGCGAGTATCTAGGTGATGGACGAGTTCAAAGGCAGTGAACGTGTCTTGACCGGGGAAACCGGCCCGGTTGTCCGGGGGAGGGAGCCGTTTGAGGTGTTCTACAGACGCGAGTATGACCGCGCCGTACGGCTGGCCTACGTGTTGTCCGGAAGCCGTTGGGGAGCAGAGGATTTAGCGCAGGACGCTTTCATGGACGCTCATCGAAGGTGGACCGAGATTGCAGCTTACGAGAACCCGGGCGGGTGGGTGCGGCGTGTCATCGCTAACCGCTCTGTCTCCGCCTATCGGCGGCGTCTGGCCGAGGGTCGTGCTCTGATCCGGCTGGTGGCGGGTTCGCATACAGCACTGCCAGAACTCGCTGCTGCGACTGAAGAGGTTTGGGATGCGGTGAGGCGACTTCCCCGCCGCCAGGCCCAGGTAACCGTCCTGACGTACCTGGATGGGCTTTCGCTCCAGGAGGTGGCGGACATACTCGACATTTCAGTACCGACGGTTGGCACACACCTGCAGCGGGCCCGCAAGACGCTCGGCCGTGTCCTGGCCGGATCGGAGGGGGTGGGTTCATGACGTTGGATAGCAGACTCCGGGCCGCAGCGGCCGACACCGAGACGCACATCGTCGGGCTGACTCCTCGTACCGTCGAGGGTCGACGGCGGTGGCTGGGAGCAACCGTTGGAGCGGTTGCCGTACTCGCCGTGGTGGGGATGACAGTGACTCTGTGGCTGCGGGTTACTCCACAGGCTTCTGACAGATCTCTTGGGGCGACTGGAGATGTCGTCGAAGCTTCCATGCAACCCACAGGTTCGCTCGGCGAATTGAACCGGGCGATGGAGTTGACCAGCATTGACGGACGGACGATCTCCGATCTCGACATACGTTCCATGGTGGTGGACGACACCGGCACGCTGTGGCTTGCGATTGCCGAGCCTGTGGAGGAAGGCATGCCGAAGGCTGCGTGGCTGTTTTCCTACGATGGTGAAGTGTGGCGAACGCTGGAGACACCGTATCCGGTGCGGCGGGGAGTGCTCGCCGGAAGCGCAAACGCGCTCTGGGTCGATACTTTTGAGGGGATAGCCCGTTTCGACGGGAGATCTTGGGAGCAGTACACACCCGACGATGGCGTTCCCAAATCCATCAGTTCCGCCTCGATTGGGGCTAACGGCGAGTTGTGGGTCTACTCGGCAGGAGTGTATGAAGCACCGACAGTTGCCATGTTCGACGGTGAGGAGTGGCGCAGCTGGGAAGCACTCTCCGGCGACCCGGAGCCCGGTTTCATCGCCACCGGTCCCGACGGATCGGTCTGGGTTGTCTCGTCTGATGCCCGCTGGGGCGAGGGCGAGCCAGGCGGTATCTGGACGCTCGAAAACGGCGAGTGGCTCCAGGTGTGGGAGCCCACCAAACCACTGGACTTCTTCAGTGCGCTCGCCGTGGACGGCGACGGCGAACTCTGGGCGGCCTACCGCGAATATGTCCTGCACGTGTCCGGAGGCGAGGTCCAGTTCTACGATGCAACCGACGGTGTCGGCAACGTGCCCGGCCAAGGTGCCGCCATCGGATGGAGGCCCACCGACATCGAGATCGCGAACGACGAGATATGGGTTGCCACCCTCGGTGGCGGACTCTCTCGTTTCAACGGTGCCACCTGGCAAACCTTCAGCGCCAACGAAGGCCTACCCAGCCCCCTGGTCACCGCAGTCGAACTCGGCCCCGACGGGAGGCTGTGGCTTCGCGTCGGCAAAGACGGAGAACGGATCATCGCCTACGACGCCGAACGCTGACCCACCTGGCGACAACGCGCGACCCCGCAGCGAGACGCGCAGATCACCGACCGCAGGGAGCGATATCGCGCACCCTTAACAGTGTGGTATCTGGCAAGCCAGGACGGTGAACGCCGTACTGGGCCCCTATTCCTCCGTATTGGCTCAGATCTGTGAGAGCAGCAAGAACGCTGCTGCCGCGGTCGCACCCAGAGACGTGACCCCGGAGATCATGACACCCGTCTCGAGGATCCGGTTGCGAGCAACGTGGCCGGCAGCACCGACGAACATCAGGAGTGCGGTGACGAGGAACAACACACCCGTTGTCACTGCCAACCCACCTCCGTGAGCCACCAGGCCGACGCCGGCGGCGAGACCACCCAGCGACCACACCGTGTACCCCAACACGACGGCCGAGGCGCTCATCGACGTCGGCCGGCCATGGAAACCGACGATCTCGTAAGCCGCCCTGGCCGTCGCCTCGTCGGTTTCGTGCATATCGGCGAGCCCACGCACCACCGTGTACTGCATCCAGTAGCCAACGGCGGTGATCGCCGGATACAGCACCCCGAACGCCACCGCCAGCGCAGCCGCCGCCGGCGCCTCATCCCAGAGCAGCACGCCAAGCCCCAGCCAGGTCGGGACGTATGCAAACGCAACCAGGGTGGTCGGCAGGAACTTGGCGATCTGTGATCGATCATGGGATGCGATGAACGACAGCTCCTCATCACCAGTACTTCCCGACTGCGGCGACGGCGCAGCGACCATGACTACAAGCCACACCACCGTGAGGACGGCAGCAACAAATGCAGTGATCCCGCCGATGAGAACGAGCGAATCCAGGCCCTCAGCGATCGTGAACGAAGCAGCCATCTCGACTCCGGTCGGCATACCGCAACACTACCGAGCGTGCGCCGGGTCTTCACATTGCCGGCATCGCCCGCTCATCTATTGGGAGCATCATGTTCTTCAACCAGATCGACGGGAAGCTGCCGTTCCATCTGTGTAGGCTCCGGCCATCACACATCGTCGCGACAGGATGGGGATCCGATGAGGCTGAGCGCACCTACCAACAAGACCTTCCTCACAGCATTTGTGCTGATCGTCATCGGGATTGCCCTATGGGTTACGGCTCCCGCCGACCTTTCGCCGGACGTCGCCTTCTGGGCGACGACCGCCGGCGGCGTCCTCCTCGCCATCGGCAGCGTCTTCAACCGTATCTGAGCCGGTGGCGGTCAGGGGACCCTCGGCGCAGCGTGAAATAGGTCGAACGTGGTCTCCTCGTAGATCGTGGCAGGGGGTCGAGTCTCGGTGCGTTGATAGGTCGCCCGCCCGTAGAGCTTGCCGGTGCCCCGGTCGAGCTTGATGGTGAATCCGTCCCACTCCGAGTTCATCTCCTCTTCGTGGATTCCGTTGAACGTCCAGGGCCCCCATGCACCATCCGGGTTGGGCCCACCGAGCAGATCGGTGCAACTCGTCTCGAAGTACTCCGAACCGGCAAGCGGGAAGAAGATCAAGCTGACCTCGCCCGCTTCCCCGCCGGACTGATTCACACCGGCATCGGCCCCCGACGCCACGCCGAGCGGGACCTGGCGAATCGGATCGGGAATGGGCACGTCCGGAAGCAAGGCGGACGCAGGGTGCGCTTCGACCCTCGTTACGTCGACCGGGCACCCGCCATTCGTAGTCATCTCGAGCCGGGGCGTATACGACAGCGGCCCGGTGCCAACACCGTCGTCGTCATCCGCAATGAACAAACCAAGCCTTTTCGCCTGTCCCACCGGCACGAGGCCTGCGACGGTCGACTCCATATCTGCGGTGAAGACCACTGGGGAATCAGTGACCTCTATGTAGGAGTGGAACTGCACCTCAAATGTCAGACAGCCCCTCACCCGTTCGCTCGCCAACGAGGACCACGTGCCGTCGTCGTCGCCGAAGAGCATCACGGCAACTGCCCTCCAGGCAAGCATGTACCTGGTCTCGCCCAGGTCGTGGGTCGTGGCGCATGAATCGGCGGCCGTATCAATCGCATTGACGATCCCGGCGGTGATCAGCTCATCGGCACGGTCGTCCTCCGGCAGATTGTCAATATCCTCGGCGGCGTCTTCACAGAGCAACGGTGCGTAGTACTGGCGGGCTGCTCGCCAGCGCATGGCCGCATCGATCGCCGGGGAGAGAACCATGTCGTTGGAGGAGGCCTGTTCAAGACCTGGCTCGACATCGTTCGCAAACAGCGCCTGGTACCAGCCGATCAAGAACTCTCCGAGAGGGTGTGAGAGGTCGATGCAGTTGTATTCGTTGTCGACATACGCCTTGGTGAGCGCCTGCCCCATCGCCCTCACCGGATCGGTCGGCGAACCATCTGCGCCGGGTGCCGGCGCACCCGCCCCTGCGCCTGAGAAGTGCGTGACCGGCACCCGGACGACGCCGCCGTCGCCCTCCATCGCGCCGATGGCCACGTCTTCGCCCTCACCGAGGTAGCTGAAACCGACCAGGTCCTGCGACACACTGCCACCGGTGATCTCGAGCCAGGCGACCCCGGAAAAGGTCAACCCGTCGGGCCCGAACTGGGCACCGCCACCGAACTCCCGCAACAACGGGGTGGTTATATCGGCGATTGGCGTCATGGTGATCTCCACGTCGGCCGCCAGCAACCCTGGAGGCACCGTGAGCAGATAGTGGCGCCCGTCGGATCCGATTGCTTGGACCTGACCACCGTCTGGCCCGACCGTCTCTGAGACGCCAGCTGTCGTATCGAGGGTGACGGTCGCAGCGACAGGATCCGGGGCCGGTAACGAGGTTGTGACCTGGCCTGCAGGTGTCGTCGTGGTCGCACTTGTCACCGCAGTCCTGGGGACGGTCGACGGCTCGACCCCGTCCGTGGTCTCGGATGACGCCGGCTGGGCAGCACTGCTCGACGCCGGTGTGTCGCCCGACGAGCAACCGACAAGAACCAGGCTCAAGCCAACGGCCACGGCGATCATTCGACCCAACCGTGGATCCTTCCGCGACGGTCGATCTGAGAGCGTCATGGAGAGATGCTAGGCGAGCAGGCACATCCGATGCCCGGGGATAATCTCTCACAGCGCCGCGCCCGAGCAGTGGACCGGCGGCGGCGTCTCGAACGGGAATGCTGGATTGACATCGACAATCGATAAGCCACAACAGAGGTCCCCGGCGACGCGAGATGGGCTACGACCGGGTTGCGCAGCAATTCGCAGTATGTACGATTGGCGAGACTGTGTGCGCAGTAGACTGTTAGATATCGCTAATCACTCTACTTGCAGGTCGAGTGCAGATACTGGCATAATGCGCGGGAGATGGTGGGAACAGATACTCGAGTGACCGTCCGACTGGCCGCCCTGCTCGTTGCAGGGACGGTTCTGACATGCTGCTCAGGAGGCGACACCGAGCCTTCGACCACGACCGCTCCTCCAACCGCCGCGACCACCACGACGACAACAGCCTCGACCGCGCCAACCACACCAACGACGTCGACCACCACCACGACCAGCGAAGCGCCAACAACCACCACTGTCGACCCTCTCGCCCGCCCGGATGTGCTGGTGTCGAATCCGAACCGGGATTCGATCGACGACTTCGACACGAGCGGGGACAATCCGTATTTGATCGCTATGGAGTTGCGGGATTTGTTTGTCTTCCTTGAGGGCCACCCCGCTGCAAGCGCGGCCGAGATGATGGACCTGATGTTCGAACCGGATTATCCCTATTTCGACTCCATCTCCGCCGGCTTTCTAGAGCTGACTGTGAATCCCGGCTGGCACTATTCAGACCTGGGTGTCGAAACGCTTGGGATCGCACTCATCTCATATGAAGAGGACACATTCACTGTCGAAATCGCAGATCAGCGAGAGCTACAGGCGATCTCGGACACCGAGGACCACATCGTGAAGACCTACGACGGATGGAATCGACGGATCAGTGAATTCACGTATCGCCGCGGTGACGATGGCCTGTGGCGGTACTCCGACGCGTCTGAGTCCCGACCGATCGATGACAGCGACCTCGCCGATATGGTGCCCGTCGACTGGACGGGGAGACGGTGAAAAGGCTCCTCCTCGTTCTGCTCTTGACGGTTCCCTTGGGGATCGCCGCGCCGGCGTTGGCCATCGACGAGGGTGGTGATGGCAACAAGAATGTCGAGGTCTCCGATCCCGCGTATGTAACCGGGGATCTCTGGGTGGACTCGAATGCCGCATATGCAATCGAGATCCGGCAGCATCAGTGTTGGTACCCGCAGGACTGGTACGACGAGGTGGTCATCCTCGATGTCGATGGCGAGATCGGTGGATACAACACAGACAGCCTCTACTTCGACCTGGTCCACAACCAGCTCGGTGACAATGCAGATCTGTTCGGCACCGTCCCTATGTACTCGAGCTCGTCATGCATCCAGTCTGCATATGTCACCCGCGGCGACTGCTCCGACGACGAGCGCATCGCCGTGCTCGCCACCTCCGCCGTCCGTGATGTGTTCCTCGGCGACACTCTCTCCACCGGCGATTTTGACATCCACGACATGGGTGACCTGTACTGCCTCGTCCTGATCACCCGCGACAACCTCTACGAGCGGCTCGAGGCTGCGGACCACGTGCCCGAGCCGGTTCGGGCCACCTTCCCACAAACTCGAACTCTCGTCGGGCTCCAGAACAGCGTCTGGTACGACGTCGCCGACGGCCTCGACCCGGCCGGCGGCGGCTTCGGGCTGGCCATCGACACTGCGGGCGCCGACTACATCCTCGACCTCAACATCTGGCTGGCCGGTATAGAGATCGACATCAACGGCGACGGGGACCCGGACTACACCACCAGCTGCGACGACCCGGCATCCTGCGCCGGATCGCTCGAAGACCCTGTCTACACGTTCACATACGAAGCCCGCGCCTTGCACACATTCACCATCCGAACACTGTGGGCAGGCATCGCCGTCGACGAGATCGGCACAGTCCTCAACATAGAGCCCGGCATGATGGGCAACGAGCTCACCTTCGACTGGGAAACCGTCGAAGTCCGCTCCTCCCTCGACGGCTAGCTCAGCCAGCCGACGCCACTACCCCGGAACGAAGGCATCGAGCACCCTGGTGACGTCGGCAGGCTCGGCACGGGCAACAATCCTGGCCAGCCAGCGCACCACCGCGTTGCCACCGAGAATGGCGCTGCCCAACTCCGTGGTCTCCCGATCCCGCTCGGCGATGATCCGGCCGGATTCGGATGGATGGGTGCTCAGCTCGACCGCAAGCTCCCATGCGTGCTCACGGGCGTTGCCGATGGCCATCTGCATGATCCGCTCATCCAGTGATATCCCGATTCGATCGACGAGGGCCATCCGGCGGGACACCCCACCCAGGATCTCTTGGAGACGGTCGACCCGAGCGAACAGGATCTCGTTCACCCGGAGGAAGTCCCCCTCGAGGTCGTTGAGATGCACCCCCGGCATCCCGGCCACCGCAATCCCCAGGTCGAGGTTGATGTGGGCGTTCATGCCCGCAAGCAGGTGTTGTGCGATGGTTCGTCGCCGACCGTCACCGGCCGCCCGGAATGCAACACCCCAGGCTTGCGGTGGAGGCAAGCCACGCTCCCACAGTTGCAGCGCATCCAGGTAACGATCCGCAAAAACCACCGCCAGGTGCTCCATCCGTGGACAGTCCTCAAAGAAGCCGGACTGCACGCCCTCGTAAATCTCAGCAGTGACCGAGCGGTACATGGCGGGGAAGATGCCGATACAGCTGCGCGCCGAGCGGGCGCGGGCGATCACCTCATCAAGGTCGGCAAGAACGTCGTCCAACCCGCGTCCGCTGCTGTCGTACTCGACCCCGGCCATTCCCCATCTCCGTAGCTGCGGCGAGCGTAGCCGCGCGGTGTCACCGAACGCCGCAGACCGCGCTCCGAGGGGCTTCCGCCGGCTCAGGTAACGCTCCCCGGCAGTAGACCTAACGGGTCGAGGGCCCGAGCGATTCGCAAAGGAACGTGCCAGGGGAAGGCTGCATGTCAGAGCCGACGGGGCTCTTGCCGATCTGAGTAGCTGTCTCAGATCGGGGCATTGCGTCCGTGTCCTGGGAGCTCCTCCTCGAACTCAGCGGCGGTCACCACCCTGAAGCCCGCAGAGTCAAGCGCCTCGACCACCGACTGCACCGCTAGCACCAACGAAGCTCGACCGCTGTCCTCCCTACCAAAGATCTCGGCGACCAGCGGAAACCCGAGAAAACCATCCGCTTGCCCGTCGTCAGGGTTCCGGCGGATCTCAACTGAAACGGATTCGGTATCAATGTGAATCGCTCGACGGACACCTAGAGCCGACTGCACCACGTGTACAGGTCCTAGACCACATTCGGCATGATCGATGAAGACCCTGGCGTAGTTGCTCATTCCGCCTCCCCGAGCAGGTAGTACGGGCCCTGGTAGAACGGACCGCCACGTTCGATGATAGAGATATCGGCGTCGTAGCCAAGCAGCGCTTCGATGCTTCTCCGCACGGCAACAAAGCCGATGTCTCCCGACTGGATCTTCCCCGTGAGATCTGCGTGTTTCATGGTGAGTTCCCGGGCCGAGCCCGGGTTGGGCGTACCAAAGGACTCGTCGAGCAAGCGATTGAACTCCGCTTCGTCGACCAGGATCGCGATGTCAACTCCAGCATTGCCCGATTCCCGACTTCCGTGGATCACCGGCATTCCGTTCAACTGACGAATCGCCGCAGTGACGAGACCGGCCAGATCCTCGAGTTGCGCTGCCGAGATGCCGATCGGTAGATCCGGAATCCGCATGGCACCGGTCTCGTCGGAGAGACGACGGGCCATGCGGCGCAGATTCGGATCGGTGATCGCCTGCTCGAGGCGGGCGCTGAGCCGAGCGGGGAGGTTGTCGATCGTGCCGGCAATTCGTGCCAGCGTCGACCCGAACCTGCCGGACCTGGCTGCCGCCGTCACCGTGCCGCCAGAAAGCAAAGCACCGGCGACATCCGGGGCAATGCCTCCCAGCCACCTGGCCGGGTTCTCCCGTAGCGTCTCGATGTCGGCTATATGATAGAGAAAGTCACCGGGCGACTCCAGGAGCAGCTGGACTGACTCACCAACACCAGACCATTTCTCCCTCCAGCCCTCCTGGTCGTAAAGACCCTGGAGGGTGAGACCCCAAACACCGGTCACCGACGCCCATACCGAATCAAAGACACCCCCGGCGAAGTCTCCCACCGGCCCCCAACTGGAGTGCTGGACCACGAGTGACTCCTCGAATTTGTCGACCGCGGCGAGCAGGGCATCGAGATCGCCGTTGCCTGCGATCTGCGCCATCACCGCGGTCTGGTGGATCTCATCCATCCCGGCCAGCAGCATCAGAGCCGTCGGCAGAACGCTCTCGCCGGCCTCGAGATCACCAGCGACCAGCTCCACAAACGTCATCTGATCGTGCAAGTCGGCATCGCCGATTGTGCCGAGGATCTCCTCGAGTCTGCCGATCCCGGCACCCAACTGTCGTCGGGCCAGCTGCCATTCCAGAAAAGCAATCTGGACCTCAATCTCCCGATAGCGATCCAGATCAAAGTCCGGCCCGCACGCGGAACCTGATTCGAGGTCCATGATCAGCTTCTCCTGACCCAGTTCCTCGATCAGCGTGGCGGTGATCTGCATTTCCAGCTGAAGCCGCTGCTCGGTCACCCATCCCCAGCCGGGCAACACAGACAACTGCTCCAGCTGTCGTTGTAGCGAACCACGCTGAGCCGCCAACTCGGCGCTTCTCACCACCGCCAGCATGATCTGTAACTCCGTGACCTGCTGCGGATCGGCACCCGCCGTCGCCAGTGCATCGATACGAGCGGTCAGTTCTGCGACGGTCATCGGTTCCACGTCGGGATCCGATGGATCGATCTCGTAGCCCGCCCATGCATGCAAGATCATCGACAACGAGGTCCGGTCTAGGACCATCGACTCAGCGTTCCGGAACAATTCGGCGCGCCGGAATAGATCAGCCGCCTCGGCAACCAGTTGATCTGCAACCCGAACCATCCCGAGAATTTCCACCGGCACCGGCTCGCCCGCACTACCCAGGACCTCGAGCACGTGCTTGTGTCGGAATCTCAGATCATCGGCCAGCCGGCGGGTTTCCTCGCTCAGCCCGACCACCCCGTCGATGTCCATCCCAACAAGCACCGCACCCCTCTCTACTCGATGTGTAACATGGTATAACGATCTTTAGCAGTGTGCAAGTAGCGATGCCGGGAGACCTGGATCCACGGTTGGTGTCTTCTGGATCGGTGGACATGACGGTCCCGCATGTCCCGGCGTGCTCGAAGCTGCGGCCTCAGGCTGTTGCCGGCCACGGCGCGCGGATCGAGGCAAAGACAGGGTCGACGCGGACTCGCCTGGACCCCTGGACTACTCCCTGGTCAGGGTGCCCCATGTCCGGGGTTGCTGGAAGAAGACTCCCTCCAGGTTGGCGAGGATTTCGGCTTGGAGTGATTCGCCGCCCGAGTTCTCGCCGTCGTTGTCGAACACGGCGAACATCATTGAGCTGAGCCCGTCCGGCGGGCCATTGAGCCCGAGCATGTCCCACGGGATGCGTGCCTCGAGCCGCCAGTCGCCATCAGGGTCGACCGTACCGGAGATCTCGACTGGAAGATTCGTCGAGTTGTCGGCGAACTGCTGGCCGTTGCCGACGAAGAGAACTCCCTCGGGTCGGCCGGACGACCCCCGTGGCGTCATCGTGAGCTGAACTGTGCGGGAATCGGGGCGTTCGGGGATGTCGCCCGAAGGTCCCGCGAACAGGTTGATGTCGATCGCATCCCCCCGCCAGATCTGGTTTCCCCCATTGGTCTGTGAATACACGTCGTCGTCGACATCTACCGCCAGATACATCGACGTGTCGTCGTAGGCAACCCAGAGCGTCCCCTCCGCATCGCTGCCGAGACGGTTCTCCACCAGGTTGTCGCGGACGGGGTGGCGCAGCCGATATGCCCTCGTCAACGAGCCCCAGTCAGCGAGATTGCCGTCGACCGTAATACCGGGCGTCGGGACCATGGCAACGTCGGCGCTATCGGCGAGCTCGAACTCGGTGGCGCCGGTCGTGCCGGGAATGGTGGAGGTCGACGCACCGCCGCCGCTGAAGATCGTCGGCAACAATACGAGCGCCAGGATTCCGATGGCCACCCAATACCAGATCTTGCGGACCTGTAGCCAGATCGACTTCCCCCGGTCGGGAGTGGCGGCGTCATCCACGGTCCGCGGCACCGACTCTGGCACCGCGACCACAGGCTCGTCGACCTGTGGCGCCCCATCCCTCGCCGATTCGGGTTGAGAAGGCGGACTCTCCTCCTCAACGACCGCGGGGGGCTCCGACTCGACCGTCTCCTCGACAGCCGGCGGCTGCATCACCAACGTGTGGTGCTCCATCTCGAGCGTCGGCTCGGGTAGTTCGGCCAGGTCGAACAGGCGACCGTCCTCGGCCCTCATATACAGAACGGCGGTGCCCCACTCCACATCGCTCTTCGCCCCGAAGATCGCCCTGCGGGCCTCGCCCACGGCACCCTCGATGGCCAGCCCGTCTGTGATCGCCGTGTAGAACTCATGGGCAAAGACAATCGCCGCCCGGTCGGTGATCTCGAACTGCATCGCCACCACCGCCGGAATCCCCCGAGCGACCAGATTCTGCGCCACCCCGGCGAACGGATCAGACCCGGACGCCCGCGCCCCCTCACAAGCATTGAGCACCGCTACCCGGATGGTCCTGGCGTCGTCGAGGATCGTCCCCAACTGCCGGCCCGACACTTGCCGGCCCAGACCCTCCTCCGTCTCCAGCAGGAGAACCCCGTCATCGGCGGCCTCATCAAACCCGCCGTGGCCGATGAAATGAAACAGGTGAAAATCGTCCCGGCGCAGCGCCCGCTGCAGCTCCTGCAAGGTGGCCCGTTCCAGCCGGTGGATCTCCACCATGCCCCGGTCGACCAGCGGCCCGAGCCCCTCGTCCAGCCGGGCCCACTCTGCGTCAACATCGAGCGTCGGGTAGTCGGACGGGCTCGAGATCATTGCCAACATCTTGAGCGGTGGCGTCACCTGAAGTGGTGGGGCGCCCTTGTCGAGAGAGATGTAGCGAACAACCGGTGTCCACGACGAAAGCACCACGAAGTCGTCGCTGGAAGGTGAATACAGGTACTCCCATGGCAGATCCGACAGTTGCGGCGCCTCCGACAGCCGCAGCCGCAACCGCAACCCGCGCTGCTCGCGCTCGGCCGAGTCGACGCTGCGCATCCACTGGGTGCCGACGTCCTGGGCAAAGACCGCGTCGTAAAGTCGGGTGCCGAACTCGCGAGCGGCGGCGTTCTCGGGTGATTCGATGCGGCGCACCCCGGCACGCGGCCGACCGATCTTCAGCAGGAAGTTCTCGAGCTCGATATCGGAGAAGGGCAGCTCGAACTCGGTACTCCCTTGGCCCGTAGGTGAGTCGATCACCCGCGCCCGAAAACGCCCATCACCGAGGTCCTCTATTGCCAGATCGAAGTCGACGTACTCCCGCTGTCTCAGAAGTCACTCCCTTCCCTCCATGGTTAGAAGATACGCGGAGGATCCCCGAGATACGCAAAAAAGATCTCAACCGACGGTTGGCCCCGCAACCCGGCCGCGGTCGTTGGACCTCACGATGAAGGGTTGCCACCCGGTGCTCACCTGCGCTGCCCGGGCGACCTACCGGGCCGACGACGGTCTGGCAGAAACGGCCGGCACCACCTTATAGCGGTAGGAACCCCGCCGACAGGCTGCTGGGTACCCCATCTGAGGGCGGCGGATGACAGCAAAGGCAACCGGGCACAACCAGTCGGACCCTTCAGCGGCGCGTACCCGGAGTGACCGGCTCGGCCGGTGGCTCGGGTCGCTCAGCATCGGCGCCCTGGCCGCTGTGGTTGGCGTGTCGATAGCGGTGTTGACAGTCGCGACGATGGCTACGGCCGTCGTCGGCAGCGGTTGGTTGAACCACACCCGCTCGGTGTCGGAACAATGGGCAAGCGGCGAGGAGCACATCCACCACATATACCAGCTCGCAGGCGCGCAGTTGCTCGCCATCGTCGATGCCACCTCCGGCATACCGGATCAGTCCTCCCCACCACCCGACGATCTCATCATCGGTCACGCCACCGATCTGGTAGCGGCAATCGCCTCCGACCAGTTCACGGACGTAGGCGTCAGGTTGGTGTCCGCAGCGAACGAGTTCGACACAGCCCTGGCCGTGGCCAGAACAGCAGACGCGGCGACATTGCTTGCTTCCTTTGGCCCTCGGGATCGGCTCGAGGTTGCGTACACGGCGCTACAAGCGGCCCTCGGCGACTTCTCCGCCGAAATGAGCACGGCACAGTCTGAGACCATGGCTACGCTCTCTCGCCGCACCGACACTGCCATACTCATACTGGCCAGCCTGTTCCTCCTCGGCATCGCCACCCTCGCCCTGACCTGGATGCTCGCGATTCGAACCCGACGACGGGAACAAACACTCGTCGCGAGGATTTCCAGTGACAGGCAGCTACTGCAGACCGTCGTCGACAGCCTCCCGGAGTCGATCGTCTGGAAGAACACCGAGTCGGAGGTACTCGGACTGAATGAGGCCCTGCGGCAGCGGCTGCAACATCACCATGTGCCCCTACGACTAAACACGAGATTCTCCGATTCGCCGATGAGCGAGACAATGGTCGCGTACATCGGCGAGGTCGAAGCAATGGAGCGGTTGGCGATGAAGACCGGCGACCCCGTGCTCAACCGGCAGATGACCCGCCCCGAATCGATCGGCAACGATCGCCAGGTTCTGCGCACCGCCATCCCGCTACGTCGCAATGACGAGATCATCGGCGTCCTGTCCACCACCCGTGACATAACATCCGTGGTCGACCTGGAGCGATCCCTTGCGTCGGCCCAGCGACTCGAAAGCATCGGCCAGTTGGCTGCGGGGGTCGCACACGAGATCAACACTCCGGTCCAGTTCGTCTCCGACAACACCACGTTCCTCGATACCTCCTTCATGAGCCTGGTTGACGCGATCACGTCGTTGAGCGAGATCGCGGAGCGACACGACCCCGAGGCCGTCGCCATCATCAGAAAAGAGACCGATCTCGAGTTCGTCCTCGAAGACGTCCCCGACGCGATGCAACAATCCCGTGAGGGTCTCCAGCAGATAGCCGACATCGTGCGGGCCATGAAGGCATTTGCTCACCCGGGCGGCGAGATCGCCCGGAGCAACATCAACGAATTGATAAAGACCACCGTTGCCATCACCCGCAACGAGTGGAAATACCACGCCGACATGGACCTCGATCTAGACGACGATCTACCTCAGCCCGCAACCGACGAGGGACAGATCAAGCAGGTGCTCCTCAATCTGATCGTCAACGCTGCCGACGCCGTCGCCGATGCCGGCAAGGATCGCGGCACCATAACCATCACCACCAGACCCGCCCCGAACGGCGTCAGCATCGCAATCGCCGACACCGGCATCGGGATGAGCCCGGAAGTACAGGGACGCATCTACGAACGCTTCTTCACCACGAAACAGGCAGGTCGCGGCTCCGGTCAGGGTCTGGCAATTGCATACGACGCGGTCACCGCCCACGGTGGTGACATCCAGGTCGACTCAGCCGTAGGCGTCGGTACTACCTTCACCCTCACCCTGCCGCTCAGGCATCCCGGGGAGACGCTCAGCGACCAGCCCGCAGCCGGCTGACCCGCTTTGGGCCACGCCCCGGATCCCTTCCCAAATCCCTGGACCCATCGATAGGGTTGCCACCATTGTGAAATGGGTTCCTACGAGACTGGCCGCGGTGGCGGTCGCCGCAGCGCTTTTCACATTCACCTGCGCAGGTGCAGCATCGGCCCAGAGCGTCCTCGCTCCTGACGACTCCTGCATAGGCATCATCCACTTCCCGGACGATCCTATCGGCGACGCTCCTTCCAAGATGATCGTCGGGGTCGTCCTGCCCCCTGAATACGCAGGAGACGACTTCACCTTCCTGTTGTCGGGGGCCTCCGGGGATCAAGTGGGGATGGGCGTCGTCGGCCCGGACGGGCTCGGCTTCGCTGAAGCACCGCTCTACTCGTACGGCCCGCACCAGATCACCGAAGCCATGGTGTCCAACGCAGTTGTGACCCCTATCGAGGTCACCGGAATCGGTGACGGCGGCACCTACGTAGTCGATGCCTCCCAGCCGGTTTGCGACTCGACGGTCCTGGCCCCCATTCCACCTGCAACGACGACAACCTCCACCACGACCACCACTTCGTCGACCACAACGTCAACAACAACGACCACTACTACGACGACGACGACTACTACAACAACGACCACAACCACGGGGGCACCCACCGAAACCACAAACGCGCCGACCACATCGCCGGCCACAGGGACCGACACCGGCGGCGGCAGCTTCCCCTGGCCGGGCGTGCTCATCGGTGGCGGCTTGATCCTCCTCCTCGGCGGGCTGGTCGTAGCACTGGGCGGCAAGAAAGACTGTGACCGCGAGCGGGAGAACCTCGCCAACGCACAGCGCCGGCTCGGCGAGATCAACGAGACACTGCAACAGGCCCTTCACGACATGGAGGGGCACGAGGCGGAGATCCGGGATCTCAAGGCGGACCTCGAGTCGTGCAATCGATCGAAACAGCGTGGCTCGACCACTGAGAAAGGCGTCGAGTACTACGCCCACAAAGGCGAGCGCATCCCTGCCTATGAGCTCGACATCGAGATCGAATACCTCGAGGGTCTGATCCGCAATGCAGAACAAGCACGCACCCGCGATGAGCAGCGGGTCAAGGAATGGCACGAGAAGTTCGAGAAGGCGGAGCAGGAAGTACGCAAGGCCGAGGGAGCCCTTGCGAAATGCCTCGGGGAACAGCCCGCGCCTGCTCCCTCTCCCACTCCGCAACCGCCCGAAACCCCTGTATCTCCCGGACCGACCGGGCCGACGAGTCCCGGTATCACGACACCGCCGCCCGGGGAACCGGCGAAGACGGGCTGCAGAGACGGTGCCACCTACACACGGGTCGGCAAGCCAGAGCGTCTCCGCCCCGTCGTCGACTTCTCAGTGATCGTCACCGTCCGGGAGGAGTCAAAGAGAAAGGTCAAGGAGACCGACGCTATCACCGTCGGTCTCGGAGATGCGGTGACGACGCTCGGCATCCTCGGCAAAGCGCTCGGCGCGGCCGGGGCAGCCAGCTCGATCAAGAGCGGGCTCGGGGGGCTCGCCTCCGGCAAGTACATCATGGGCACGGGCGGTCTCGCCAAAGGCACCGCTGAAGGTGCGATGGCATCCGGGATCACCGATATCTCGATACCAACCTCGGGCAAGGAGGCGCTCGTCGAGGCTCTGAGGCAATCAGCCAAGATCGGCAGGCTCATCTCGAAGAAAATCGGCGACTGGCTGAGGATGAATCAGCTGTACGACGTACACCTCACCGAGTTCGTCCAGGTGATCATCGCCACTCCGCACGACAACTATCGATGTGTCAACGGTGAGTGGAAGTGCGAGCGGATCTGGGAGTACTCGGTTGGCAGCCTCGAGAAGGCCGGCAAGCCAAACACGAGAACCTTCCGCCTCGAATCTGACGTCGCCAGACACCAGATGCAGTTTCACATCAACATGTTGAGTCGCCGCGCTCAACAAGCGATCGCCCGGTCGCTCCAAGACAGAGCAGACTTCGACGCCAGGCATCAGCCAGGACAGTGCCAATGAACCGTCGGGCCACCGGAATGGTGATCGCCGGCATCGGGTTGGTGATGATGGTCGTCGGCGTTCTCACACTCGGCGGATCTGCGGAGCCGGATCCGGAGGCCACCACCACCACCATCGCAGCACCAGCCACTACCACATCAACCACGACAACCACATCAACCACCACCTCTGCACCGACACCAACCACGACTACAACCACGACGACAACGACGGTCCCACCGCCTTCGGTGGAAGATTTCGTTGCGGCATACGCCGCGGCTACCGAACAAGGTGACGCCGACTTCCTGTTCGACAGGCTTCTACCCGACCTGCGGGATGCTTTTGGGGCCGAGCTCTGCCGCAGCTGGGTAGGAAGAGAGATTCTCGCCGTCAGCGACTACCAACTCACCGGTGCTATCACAGGACCGTCCGCACGAACCCTCTCGGTCGGTGACACTGTCATCCCCGTCGAGAGCTACTACGAGGCCCCGGTGTCCTTCACATTCCAGGGCCAATCGTTCGACACGATGGCGAACTGGGTCATCGAGGACGACACGGTCTACTGGATCGGCGAGTGCCGCTGACACGTCGCGTCTAGTTGTAGTGCTTGACGTCGGGCCAGATGTCGGCGAGTTGCCCCCGGGGAGCGAGGCATAGCCACAGTGGCAGGCCCATCTCCTCGTTCCCGATTTCCCACGGGTTGCTGATCGTCCCGACCTGTTGAATCGTCGGGCAGATGGCGCGGAGGGTGTCCCCGACCCCACCGACGCCGATGATCGGGCCATGTACCCCGGGTGGGCCCCATAGCCAGTAGCTGTTGTGGCCACTGCTCGCCGCCGGGAGGCCGCGATCAGGGCCGAGCACGTCGACGGCACCCGCCTCACCGTATGAGCCGGTGAAGATGATGGTCCCGGAACGTAGATCGACGGGAATCGACTGATACACCCCGTCGATCTGGTCGATCAGCTCGGGCCAACCCGCCGTCTCTCCTAGCTCGCCGGTCGCGTCAAAGTTGGCTATCCAGGCAACCGGGATTGTGGGTAACGCGATCAACGCCCCGATGGCGACGGCGATACCGACAGAACCAACCATCGACCGCTGCGACGATGCATCCAGGTCATCAAACGAGCACGCCCCCGCTGCGAGCAGGGTGGGGTACATCCCGGCCACGTAGTACGACTTGCCGCCGCTGACCAGAAAGAACACAAAGAGCAGCACGAAGGCGATACCGATCGGTCGCCAGCGAATCATCTCTTGAGACCGCAGCAACCTCCAAAGCCCCCGGACAAGCGGAACAACAAGGATGATCGACAGCAGACCGATCTGCTCCAGGACGAAGGCAATCGGCCCGTCGCTGCGACTTGCCAGAGCGTCTGCCATCTCGAGCTGAGGAAAGCCGTTGGCCGCCTGCCAAACCAGGTTGGGCAGGGCGATCAGAATCGCAAGCAGCGCTCCAACCCAGGGCCACACTCCCGCCAGGATCCGGCGCTGCGATGTGGCCAGTGTCGCGATTAGAACGGCTACGGCGAGAAACGCGATGAGATGCTTGTTCTGCATGCCAATGCCGACAACCACCCCGAGAACCGCCCATCGTCGCGGCTCATCTCCGTCGAGCAGGCCGACCAGCAGCCACAGCGCAACCGCCCACAGCAGGTAGTCGAAGGTCGCCGTCGACATCAGGTGGCCAACGGCCAGCGCATAGCCGGCACCCCCGGCCATCAGCCCGGCCAGCCACTGGGCCCGTCGTCCGGCGCCAAACCGGCGGGCTGTCGCCGCGGCTACGAACACCACCGCACCGGCGGCCAGCGCCGGTAGTACCCGGATCGCCACCGGTGAAGTGCCACCGATCACTTCCGAGATTCTGGCCAACAACGGAGTCAGCGGCGGCTGATCGACAAAGCCCCAATCGAGGTTGTGCCCGGCAACCAGGAAATACAGTTCATCACGATGGAAGCCGTAGCGCGCGGACACCAGCAATTCCAACACGACTACCGCGGCGGCTGTCAACCACACCTCGCGAGCAAACCGGAAACGGCCGATCTCTCCAGGCTCTCCACTCATCTCCCCGGCTCTCCCTCCGTTGGCTGGGACCCTACCCATCTGGCCAAGGCGGCGTGCGGTAAACACCCAGCAAACTCCCAGCAGCCCTTCAGGCTGCTCTCACCCGGGCGTGATCTAATGGGGATACAAACGAAAGGACCCCAAAATGAGACACGTGCCGTACGGATATGAGCGCGACTTCCTCGACTGGCTCTTTCCGATCCTCATGCTCGTTCTGCTCGCCGGCCTGGTCGTGCTCCTGTTCCGGTCGTTCCGAGGGCCGCATCTAGCCGACACTCCCGCCGAACCACTCCGACGGGCAGCGGCACGCTACGCCGCAGGCGACATCGAGCGGGTTGAATTCGAACGTATCCAGCATGACCTGGCCGGCGCCGCCGTCGCGACCACGCCGCTGGAGGACGCCGCGTTACGGCTTGCCCGCGGCGAGATCTCTACAGAGGAGTTTGACGCCATCAAGGATCGGCTTCGCGGCGAAGACAGCTAGACCTGCTGCCCGCAAGAGCGGCTGATCAGAGCTCCGGGTCCATCGAACGCAGATGGCAGGCTTGGTTCCAGTTGCGGAGAGCACGCTGATCCCGGTCCCACCCGAGAGTGGAGACTGTCGCCGTATCGAGTAGGAGGTGGCGGCCGCCAGCCGCGGGCAGTCCTAGCCAGCGCGCTGCGAGGATTCGAAGCACATGACCGTGGGCGAAGATCGCAACCGGTCCGTCGATGGCGGTGGCCAATGCGATTGCACGGTCCGACCGCTCCCCCACGTCTGCGAGCGATTCGCCGCCATCGATCCGATGAGTCCACACGGACCAATCTGGAATCTCGCTGCGGATGTCGACGGTGCGTCGCCCCTCGTATTGTCCGTAATCCCATTCGACCAGATCGTCGACCGCTATCCCGGCGGTATACCCGGCGCGCTCCATGGTCTCCCAGGCTCTCATCAGCGGGCTAGCAAAGACGGCGGCATATGCCGCGCCGCCCAGCATGCCACCGAGCGCATCAGCCTGTCGCCTACCCAGATCAGTGAGGGCGACGTCGGTGCGCCCGGTGTGCTTCCCGGCCCGACTCCATTCGGTTTGACCGTGTCTGACCAGAACGATGTCGTTGCGTGCCGTCTTCATCAGGCCCAACTCCAATCGGATCCGAGAAGCCTGTCGGCAGCGGCGGGGCCGTCGCTTCCCCATCGGTACGGAATCAACGGGGAACGATCGACGAGGATGTCGTCAACGATTCGCCACGCCTCCATGACTCCATCCTGCCGGGCGAATAGGCTCGGATCGCCGCGCAGCGCATCGCCGAGCAGCCGATCGTACGCCTCTCGTCCCCGAATACGATCGTGTTGGAGATGAAGCTCGATCGGACCGCTCACCAGGGCAGATCCGGGAACCTTGGCCTGCATCGAGAGTGTGATCTCCTCTTCGGGCTTGGTACGGAAGGTAAGCCGATTGGCGTCGGGAACGGATCGGGGATCAGCAAAGAGCGGCCGGGGCGGTTTGTCGAACTCAACAACTGCCTCGGTCACCGTGGAAGCCATGCCCTTTCCAGCGCGGATGATCCAGGGCACGCCGGCCCAACGCCACGAATCGATCTCCAGCTGGACGGCGGCGTACGTCTCGACGTCCGAGTCTGCGGCAACACCGGGTTCGTTGCGATACCCCTCATATTGACCGCGAACAACATCGTTGGCGGTGAGAGCGGCGACTGCCCGAAGAACCTTGACCCGCTCCTCCCGAAGCGCGTCCGCATGCTCCGACACCGGCGGCTCCATGGCGAGCAGCGCCAGCATCTGGAGCAAGTGATTCTGGACCACATCCCGGATCGTTCCCACACTGTCGTAGAAACCACCACGACCTTCGACCCCGAAGTCTTCGGCCATTGTGATCTGGATCCCGCGCACGTAGTGCCGGTTCCACACCGGCTCCAACATCGTGTTGGAGAACCGGAAGATCATCAGGTTCTGCACCGCGTCCTTGCCGAGGAAGTGGTCGATGCGGTACACCCGCTCCTCGGGGAAAGCGCGATGGATGATCTCGTTGAGTGCCTCAGCCGAGGCGACATCACGTCCGAAGGGTTTCTCGAGCACCACACGTCCGTACCGGTTGATCCCAACCAATGCCAGCCCTTCGACAACATCGTCGAAGAGGGCAGGCGGAATGGCAAGGTACGAAACCGCGCACGTGGCACCGGAAACGCGTCCGGCGATGTCGCGATATGTGGCCGCGTCGCGGTAATCGCCGGCCACGTAGCAGAGGTTGGCGGCAAGCCGCTCGAATACCTCCTCGTCGACAAGATGACCACCCGCCTCGAGTGCCTCGCGGGCACGGAGTCGGAGCACGTCGTCATCCCAGTCACTCGAGGCAACCCCGATCACAGGCATGTCGAGGCTCCCCTGCGCAGTCAAGTCGTACAACGCTGCAAACAGCTTCTTGCGAGCGAGATCGCCACTGATCCCGAACAGGATCAACGCATCGGCATAGGCGTCGGTCATTCCGAAGCGGCTCTCTCTTGGTGACCACCGAACTGCAGACGCATCGCTGACAGCACATGGTTGGCGAAGTCGTCCCGTCCCCGGCTGTCGAATCGACCGTACAGGGCCGCTGACAACACCGGTGCCGGGACACCTTCCTCGACGGCGCTCAATACAGTCCACCGCCCTTCGCCGGAATCGGAGACCCGCCCGCTGAACCCCTCCAGATTGGGATTCTCGACAAATGCCGCGGCGGTGAGATCAAGTAGCCACGAGGCAATCACGCTGCCACGCCGCCACACCTCCGCCACCTCCGGGAGATCGAAGTCGTAGCAGTACTCGTCTGGTCGTCGCAGTGGCGCCGTCTCGGCGTCGACCGCCCGACCGGTGCGGCCGAGCCCTGCATGCTCGAGGATATTGAGCCCCTCTGCATACGCGGCCATGATCCCGTACTCGATCCCGTTGTGAACCATCTTGACAAAATGCCCCGCGCCGCTCGCGCCACAATGGAGGTAGCCGTGCTCGGCGGTCGCCGGCCTACCGGTGCGCCCGCTGGTGCGCGGGGCGACATCGGCCCCGGGAGCAAGCGAGCGGAAGATGGGATCGAGGTGGGTAACGGCGGCAGTGTCTCCGCCGATCATCAGACAGAAACCGCGGTCCAGCCCGAACACACCGCCGCTGGTTCCGACATCGAGGAGCATGATCCCGCGCTGGGCCAATCGGCCAGACCGTTCGAGATCGTCCTTGTAGAAGGAGTTCCCGCCGTCGATGATGATGTCGCCCGGTTCCAGGTGGGCGGCGAGATCGTCGATAACCCGACCGGTGACCGCAGCCGGCACCATCACCCATAAGGCACGAGGCGCGTCAAGCCTGGCAACAAGCTGCTCCAGATCGACGGCACCCTCCGCTCCATCGTCGACCAGCTCCGCCACGGCATCACGATCGAGGTCGTATACGACCGGATGGTGGCCGTCCCGGAGCAGGCGCCGGGTGAGATTCGCACCCATCCGGCCAAGACCGATCATTCCAATATCCATGGTTTGTCTTCCTTCCGATTTCATACAACTTCCACCACGTAATCGCGGCCTTCCCACCGGGCGCCGTCGTCCCAACGGAACGTGAATCGAATCGGTGCGGTATTGGTGCGACCGACGGCGATGTCCGCGTAGTGGATCCCAAGACCGGTTCCTGTCGCAACGGTTTCAGCGACGTCCTTCCACTCGTTGTGCGTCCAGACAAGGTTGAATGGCTCCGGTGCCTGGATTCGCAGCGTCCAGCCACGTTTGACTGTTTGTGGCCGACGATTGGGTTTCCAAATCTCAACTGGCCGGCACCCGGCACGTGTCCGGTACCGCTCGGCAACCTCGGGGATCAGATCGAAAACCTGGCCGTTAACGACGGTTCGGAGAAGCTTGATGTACTCGGCATGTGCCCACATCAACGGCATGGCAGCCCCGGTTGGCCTACCGGGGTACAGACCCTCGTCCGGAAGAGCGGCACCGTCCCAGACCTGCTCCGGAAGAAGACCGATGCCGTGGGCGAATGATTCCATCGCCGTGAGATACGGACGGACGTCGCGGCCTGCCGCAAACTCGTAGTGGCCGCGCTCTCCAGTCAGCAGGGGCCACGGTCTCCCGACACCCCACGACTCGAACGCACCTCCGTCGTCACGCTGACCGTAGCCGTCGTGGTTGTAGCGATACCACACGGGCTGTCCATCGATGCTTGTCCTGATCGTTGCGTCAACCACCCGTAGAGAATCTTCGATGAGCTGGTCGCCTGGACGGCGGATTCCGTACCTCACGAGCTCCAGGAAGCCGGCATCGATGATGTCGGCTGCGGGGAACTCGCGCCTGGCCCCGTCTGGCCGGTTAGCGATGCGGACCCATTCCCCATCCGGGCCTCCGTCGACGGAGGTAACCGCCGGGTTGATGCGGACGAAATGGCGGGGAACGTCGGCAAGAATGCTTCCTTCGGTAGTAACCGTCCACGACTCGATGTGGCATTCGAGGAAATCCGCATAGGTCTGGAGAAATGTGGCGGTGTCATCGAGACCACGTTCGCGGCAAAGCGTTGCAGCACATGTGATCGCCGCAATGTTGGAGGCCAGCGTCGATGGTGAATAACCCCCTATCTCCTCCCAGCGTTCCTGCGGGGTAGCGGGGCCGTGACGGACCAGGTAGCCGGCGGCGCGCAGCACCATGTCCAGCGGGTCGAAGTCATTGAGAGCACCTGCCCTGTGCATGTGCCACGCAAGCAGAATGGGGAACGCCACCTCATCGAGCTGCACGCCGGTCCAGTACGGGTCACCGGTCACCCAGAAGTTCTGGTGGAACCCGCCATCGGGCAGCTGCGAAGCCGCAAGGTAGATGAGGGCGTGCATCGGCACATCGGCGTTGCCTGCGGCGAGGAGGCCCGTCGCTGAGTTGACCATGTCTCGCGTCCAGACGAGGTGGTAGCCGCCGAGCTCATTGTCCCCCTTGGCTTCTCCCCACGGGATCGAGAGCGAGGCGATCAGAGCACCCGGGTATAGCTTGTCCTCATGCGCAAGGAGTAGGGAACGCGACGTTCGATAGAGATCGCCACCGTCGCCGGAGGCTTTCCCGAGAGAGAGCATCCCCTCACCCGCTGCTCTCCACTGGCGAACAAACTTCTCAGCAAGAGCGTCGAAGGAATGGCCAAGCGCCTGAAGCAGCGCGGTGATCGCTCCGTGGCGCCGATCTGAGAAGGCCATCGCCACAGTTAAGGATGCACCGTCGTGAACCTCGAGTTCTCCGGTCAACGCAATGTTGCCGTCGTCGGCGCCGTCGAACTCCCACTCGAGATCGAGATGGCGGGCGAGATCTTGCCACCCATCGTTGACCCCCACATAGCCGACGGAGCCACGCAGGATGGGCACCGAGGCCCCTAGCGCCAGCCAGGTGCCATCCTTGTGCGCTGTCAGCACCGTGCGTTCCCCGACGGCCTCGACCCGTCCGCTGTTTCCCCACCCGCCGATTTCGAGGTGAGGGGCACAGAGCACAAAGATGCGCAGCTTGCCCTTCCATGCATCCTTCGTTTCGACCCGCACCCTCATCAGCAGTGCCGATTGGTCGGGATCAGTCACTATCTCCTTGACGATGCGATAGCGCCCTTCGGGATCGGCGTTGGTGACCCGGACCGCCGGAGCATCACGGTCGATCTTCTCGGTAATGGTCTCCAGTTGCCGCTCGTCATGGAAGAAAGTCTCTCCGTCGGTCACCAGAAACGAGAGATCGCGGACCTGGGGCCGATCGATGGTCGGCCAGTACACCTCATCGACGACTCCCCTGGACACCGTGTACCAGACGTGGCTGGCGGCGGATCGGGCGGTGCTGACCGCGTCCTTGGCCGCGCGCGTCCAGCGCGGCTCGATTCCGGGGCCGCCGGGCGCAATCGCTTCTCGTCTGGTCATATGCTCTCCGAACTCATAGCGACGATCCACTAACCGCACCGTCGGCTATCCGGTGCCGCCGCTTCTTGGCACTCACCTGAGCAAGCCGCCCAATGCCCGGGATCCAACCGCGATTGACGGATACCCGACAATTCGTGGCGGGAGCGTGCCCCGCTACCTGTCACATCAAGGCTGAGAATCGACCTGCCGGCGTGGGATCCCCCGGCGGCTGGGTTCTCGTGGGTAGCCTCTAGCGCACTGACCGCTCGTCAACATGTTCAGCGAGCACGCCGCCGGCCAGTCGCCGATAACCCCAGACAGCAATGACCAAGACCGCAACGGACCCGGTAGCGAGTGCGTAGCGGGGTCCGACGTGCTCACCAATCCAGCCGACCAGCGGCGCTCCGAATGGTCGCATCCCCAGAAAGGCAACGGCCCGCAACGCCATCACCCTTCCTCGCATCTCCGGTCTGGAATGAACCTGGAGTAGCGAGTTGCTGAGCGCGAGGAAGCTGGTTCCCGCCCCGCCGACCACGGTCAGTGCCAGCAGTGAGAGGGCAAGGCTTGGCGCCACTGCGACTGCTCCTATCGCGATCCCGAATACGGCAGCAATCCGGGCTGCCGAGACGGGGAGCCTGTCGGGAGTGGCCGCTGTCTGCAGACCGCCGATCACGGCGCCGACACCCATGGCAGTGAACATGAGCCCGAACGTGTCGGCGTCGCCACCAAAGGTGAACTTGGCCAGCAGCGGGAGCGATACCTCGAACTCGTAGGCGAAGATCCCGGTAACGGCCGACATCAGCAGCAGCGTCCGCAACAGCGGCTCGCTACGCGCATATCCGAAACCCTCTCGCAGCTGGCCCCGTTGGCGGCGCTGCCGCTCGGACCGCTCGAGCTCCTGGGGTCGCATCAACGCCAACGCCGTCAGCAACGCCAGGTAGGAAAAGGCATTGAAGAAGAAGCACATCGCAATACCTACGGTGACGATGAGCACCCCGCCGAGTGCGGGGCCGATGATGCGGGCTGCGTTGATCATCACCGAATTCAGCGACACCGCGTTGACGACCCGCTCCCTACCCACCATCTCCATCACAAACGATTGCCGGGCCGGGTTGTCGAAGGCACCGACGACCCCCAGAGTGAACGCCAGCGCATACACCATCCACAGCTCGACGAGGTCGGTAAGGACCAGGAAACCCAGGATTGCTGCGGTCAGACCGGCCATCGACTGTGTGAAGAAGAGAAGCTTGCGCTTGTCGACCCGATCGGCAACGACACCGCCGAAAGGAGCCGCCAGCAGAAGCGGCAGGAACTGAAGCGCGGTCAGACCACCCACCGCCGTGCCGCTCCCAGTGAGGTCGAGCACCAGCCAGGCCTGGGCCACCCGCTGCATCCATGCGCCGGAGACCGAGACGATCTGGCCTGTGAAGTACAGACGGAAATTGCGTACTCCGAGAGCGGCAAACGTCGTGTGAAAGGTGGTTCGAGCCCGACTCATCGGTGCTGCCGAGCTGGGGAGAAACCTCGCATCCGATCCAGCCTAAAGCAGAACAGACCGTCTCCCATCGAAGCCCCCGCGACTTTGGCGGTCTACCGGGAGACATCGGCGGGTGGGTGTATCAAACCCCTCCGGGTCCGCTCTTGTAACCGCCGGCGCGAGGGAAGCCGGCTTCTAGCCCAACAGGAGGGATCTCATGACTATCGGTCTTCAGGGCACATGGAGTGTGTCCGTCAAATCCAAAGACGCCTCATGGGCGCAGCGGTTCGTCATTGCCGGCGCCGATTCCGGCAACGGGACGTATGCGGGGAGCACTGCGACTCCGGCGGTCCTGGCAAGCGGGGCGCAGTGGGGTGTCACCATCGAGCACGACCCGAGCGGCCCGGCGTCCTGGGGCCCATCGCGGATGCGGCTCACAAATCCGCGCGTAGACGGGGCGTTCTTCAAGGTCGACATGGAATCGGACGACGGAGGGGGCTTGGCCGGCGACGAGGACTTCAACGACCTGGTGCTCACGGCCGCCAAGCCCCTCAGCGCCAGCGAGTGGATCGTGTACGGCAAGGTCAAGACCTATAGCGGGTTGTGTCTGTTCAACCCGTGCTTCCCGTTCCCGTGGGTGGTCATCGACACTCCCCTACAGCTCCGAGATCTGCTGCGCTACGACGAGGTTCGCGATGTCCTCGAACGGGCTTACGGGCCCGGCGTCGCGTCCCGGGCCAACGGCGATCGGTTCACTCCAATGATGCTGTCCCGTGGCGGATCATCGGGCGGTGGGTTCCAGGTCAAGGGTGCGACCGAGGTCGAGCGGAAGACAACGGGACGGTCGAAGACGGTGACACTGGAGGCCACTGAAAAGGCAACCGTGAGTCTCGCCGATCGGTTTGACTACCCGGCCAATCTCAGCATCGCCGACGCCGCCATATTCGACCGCGTCCGGTTGCTGCGACACTGCTCGTCCGAGGTACTCGGGAATGCAATGATGCGCTTCGCCGAGTACGACCGGACAGACGATGAGCTCGGAGGCGGCGCTTACAGTGGGTTCGGAGACCGCGAAATCCTCGGCTCTGCGGCCACCGATGAGTTCGGCAACTACGTGTTCAGCTTCACCAGAAGCATCTCGGATCTCATCGACGAAAGTAACCAGGACACGCCTACGGGTGGGGACCCCGTTCTATCCGCCAACCCGGACCTGCTCATCCAGTTCCCCGACGACGAGGGAGTGATCGGCTACGAGACGGCTCCGTACTACGACATCCCCAACGTCCGGGAGATCAATCTGTGCATCCGCGGGGATCTGCTTGCGCCAAAGGCTTGTCAGGGCGGACGGGTCTTCCAGTACGTCGGCGACATCCCCGTTGTCCCGAATCCCGGGTCGATGCTGCACACCGATGGGACGATTACGAACGTCCAGAGCCTCTCGGGCTCAGGACCGAATGTGGACCGTGCTGCCTGGGCCGGGACCATCGACATCTTCGGATGCTTCGAGTCATCACAGACTCCCGTCACGCATTACACCGTCAGGTATCGGGTCGGTACAGGCTCCTGGGAGTACCTCGGCGTCGATGCCAGCGGCCTGCGGCAACAGGGAAACGGGTTGTACACGCTGGAGTCCTATGGACCCGACACCACCGTGCTGGCAGGCGCGGTTCCTGCCTATCGGAACATCGAGCTCGAGCCGAACTGGTCGACCGAAGTGGAGCACCGCAAGGCACGTCTGAGGCTCATTGACCTGCTCAACACCGTTGCTCTGGCCCGCAGGGTCGGCGATGTGGCGTTCATCATCCGCGGATATGACGCTTCGGGCAACTATGTGCCCGGCACCTACGACTACATCAAGCTCCACGTCGACGAGGAGCGGGCCACAGGCGACATCGCGTCGGTACTGGTCCCCGGCGAAACGGATTTCGAGGGGTGTGCGCTGATCGAGCTGCCGTCCGATACGTCGCCGCTGGCAGTGAAGCTGCGAGCCCTCGACCCGGATGGGTTCCTCAACAGCTGGTCATTGCGTGCCGTCAAGGGCTCCAACCAGGCGGTGAGCCTCAGCGGCGGCACCAGTGGCGCTTTCCCCGGCGAGATCGTCGACGATCGCTACACCGGGACCTCCGAGCGGACCGGGCACGACATCGACGGGTACATCACCCTCAACGTCGCCCCGACGGTCGGGGGATGGCTTGGCGATGAGGAGTTCTGCGCATACAGCTTCGAGCTGTATCTCCAGGACCACACAACCAACGGTGTCACCGCAGCGGGAAGCCGCAAGGTGCACGACGAGGTGGTTGGGCTCAAGGCCCCGACGGCACCGTCTACACCGTAGGCACGACCGGGTTAAGTGGGGGCCGGCTCCGGCCGGCCCCCACTTCCGCGATACTGACACCTATGGACATGCGACAAGTCACAACAGACGTCGAAACCAGACCAGCGGTAATCACCGAGGAAGAGATCCACATCGACGACGACGGTGACCACGATCGGTTCGCCCATTATGTCCGCAAGGCGGACATAGTCCGAGCAAACGTCGATGGTGTACCCGTAGTTGCGCTCTGCGGCAAGAAGTGGATCCCCAACCGCGACCCGGACCGCTACCCCGTCTGCCCCACATGCAAAGAGATCAAGGCCAGGCTGTTCGGGAACTAGCCAACCACCTCAACACGCCCGCTCGTGCGAGCAACCGCTCGATGGCCCTAGCATCGGCGGATGGACAAACCTCGTATGTTGGTCACAGGTGGAAGCGGATACCTGGGAAGGTGGGTAGCAGAGCTGGCCCGTGGCGGCTGGGACGTCACTGCCACCTATGCCACCAATCCCGGCGACCTCGATGGCGTCGAGTGGCGACAACTCGATATTCGGGACGCCGATGCGGTATCCGCTCTCGTCGCCGAGTCATCGCCCGACGTCATCGTCCACACCGCGGCGCTCAACCCGGGGCAAGGCAACGACTTCGAGGCCGTGAATATCACCGGGACCGCCAATGTCGCCAACGCCGCGGCGGCAGCCGATGCTCGACTGATCCACATGTCTACCGACATGGTCTTCGATGGACAACGTGGCGACTACCGCGAAGATGACCCGGTCAGGCCGCTCAACGACTACGGGCGTAGCAAGGCCGCCGCGGAGGCTGCGGTGACGGAGTCCGGAGCACGGGCCGTGATTGTGCGTACGTCACTCATCTACGGATGGCGCCCCACGGTGGCCCGGGCCGCCCAATGGATGATCGATGCGCTCGATCGACGCGAGTTTGTGCGGCTGTGGTCCGACGAGATGCGCTGCCCGATCTGGGTGGAGAGCCTTGCCGCGGCCCTGGTGGAACTGGCAGGTCTCGACTACACGGGCCCACTTCACGTTGCAGGCGATGAGAAAATGTCCCGCTACGAGTTCGGCGTGGCACTGCTCCGGTTTCATCACATCGATCGGGGACCGGTCTTTGCCGTCGAGGTCCCGCGCGGCCGGCTTCGCCCCCGCGACTGCACACTCGACATCTCACGAGCCCGGGAGCTCCTCGAAACGCCGCTGCCGGGGGTCACCCGGGTGCTTTCCGGCTAAAGAGACACCTCCGTCAAAACGTGTCACACCCTCCCGGTAGTCTCTTCGACTCGTGACCAGAGGGAGGACTCCATGGGCGACATTATCGAGGCTGTTGGGCTGGCGAAGTACTACAAAACGGTCAAGGCCCTCGACGGGCTCAACCTCACCGTCCCCGAGGGTTCCATCCTCGCCCTGCTCGGGCCAAATGGAGCGGGGAAAACCACCGCAGTTTCCATCCTGACCACATTGATCCACCCTGATGCCGGCACGGCGACCGTTGCCGGCATGGACGTGGTCACAGAGGCCCAGGAGGTACGCAAGCTGATCGGGCTGTCGGGTCAATACGCCGCAGTCGACGAGAACCTTACGGGCTTCGAGAACCTCGACATGATCGGCCGTCTCTATCACCTCGGACGGGAACCGTCACGGAAACGGGCCCGCGAGTTGCTGGACCGGTTCGACCTCACCGAAGCCGCCGACCGCCCCGTCAAGACATACTCAGGCGGCATGCGTCGTCGCCTCGACCTGGCAGGCGCAATCGTCGCCGAGCCACAGGTGCTGTTTCTCGATGAGCCCACAACAGGCCTCGACCCGCGCGGCCGCACCGAGATGTGGGGTGTGATCCAGGATCTCGTCGGCAAGGGAACCACACTATTGCTCACGACCCAGTATCTCGAAGAAGCCGATCGGCTTGCCGACGACATCGTGGTCATCGACCACGGACAAGAAATAGCGCACGGCACCGCAGACGATCTCAAAGATACGGTTGGCGGGGAACGCATCGAGGTGACCGTCACCAGAGCGGACGACCTGGCCCGTGCCAGGGAGATACTGACCAGTTTCGCCGTCGGGGAGCTACGGGTTATTGAGCGGTCGCGAAGATTGGTTACTCCCATTTCCGGTGGGGCAGCCGCATTCACCCGCGCGCTGCGCCAAATCGATGAAGCGGGGATCGCAGTCAGCGACGTCGGGCTGCGGCGGCCCACCCTCGATGACGTGTTCCTCACCCTCACCGGGCACTCTGCCGAGCCCGAACTCGAACAGCAGGAGGTCAACGCATGACAAGCCTCGTCACCGCGTTCCTGGACGGCCACATCATCGCAAAACGAAACATCATCAAGATCAAACGTGTACCCGAGGTACTCGTGTTCGTGCTGCTGTCACCGATCATGTTCGTGCTGCTGTTTGCCTACGTTTTCGGCAATGCGATCGACGTGCCAGGCGGAGGCTCGTATCGCGAGTTCCTGATCGGCGGCATCTTCGCCCAGACGGTGGTCTTCGGCGCAACATTCACAGGTGCCGGGCTCGCCGACGACATGCAGAAGGGCATCATCAATCGGTTCCGCTCCCTGCCCATGTCCCGATCGGCGGTGCTTCTCGGGAGAACTGCCAGCGATGTCATCTACAACGTCCTGTCGTTGTTGATCATGGCGTTGACCGGGTTCCTGGTCGGCTGGCGGATGCACAACGGAGTATTCAAAGGAGCTCTCGGGTTCATCCTGCTGCTGGCGTTCGCATACGCGTTCTCATGGATCATGGCCTACGTCGGTTTGCTGGTACCGAGCGTTGAGGTGATCAACAACGCCTCGTTCATGGTCATCTTCCCTCTGACGTTCATCGCAAACACGTTCGTGCCATCGGAAGGGCTGCCAACGGTGCTCCGCCACTTCGCCGAATGGAACCCGGTGTCGGCGGTAACCCAGGCGGCCAGGGAGCTGTTTGGCAACATCCCTGTAGGGACTCCTGCGCCTGCCGCATGGTCCCTCCAGAACCCGGTGCTCTACACGATCATCTGGATCATCGTGATCATCGCCATCTTCGCCCCCCTGGCCGTGCACCGGTACGCCAAGCCCCAGTAGATGCTCCCCGCGCCGGGACGATCACCCCATCCCGCGGTTTTTCGTCAAAGCTCTCCCCTCGTCGCCATCGGGCCACGAGGGGAAAGCCTCGCCTGTCACACAGGTCTTGCTGCTCAGCAGCAATTGTCAGTGGTGGATCAACTCGGGCTTCACTTTGATATGCCCGTCGCCCTTTGCATTGTCGGCGCTGCCATGGTGAATGCCCTCACCGCGTTCCCAGGGAGTGCCAAGGGCCGGGAGCAGCCAGCGGTCCGCGCCAAACCAACCGGCATTCCGCCATGCCAGGATCAGCAAGCCGGACACGATGATCATGGCCGGATTGGTGCTTGCCGCTCCGGCGAAGACGTAGGAGAAGTTCAAGGTTGCGCCCAGAGCCGCAGCAATGCCGGTGAACAGCCCGAAGAGCAGTGCAATGCCGACAGCCAACTCGCCGATGGCGACGAGAGGGCCCACAACCGCGTGCCCGGTGTTCTCCACCCACTTGAGGAAATCGACATACCACGGGAACGCGACGGATGGATGTGCTCCGGTGGAATTTGCAATCGCCCCCTTGGCAAAGCCGGCGACCGACCCGCCCACGCCCAGGAAGTGCTGTGTGCCGTCTGATCCCACAACGGTGCCACTGCGCACCCATCCGATGTTGCTGGCACCGGTCAGCGAGTATGCGGAATTACCCCAGTCCCAGAATCTCCAGGTGATGGTTCCCCCGAAAACCTTCTCCCACCCTGCGGACAACCATGCCCATCCCAGCCAGATCCGGGCAATTAGCCAGACCCAGGCTGCCTTGCTGGAGCCGAAGAGCCATCGCGACAAGGCGGGCTCCTCGAAGTAGGCAGGGCCCGGTTTGCCCTGCGTCTCTACGGTCTGAGTTGTGCTCATGAGCCAGTCCTTTCATTGGTTCAGGGAGTCAGATAGCGCCAGCACCCGCGAGTAGATCGTCGATCGAACGAACGAGTGGCGCTGGTGTTGTCTCATGAATCCAGTGTGAACCACTCTTCATGAGAAGATGATGAGCCAATCAGCGTCGTGCCCGGCACCGGTACGCCAAGCTGCAGCAGACCCATCAACGCCCGAGGGCCGCGTCCGTAGTTGCGACCAACAGGGAGCGAAACAGCCGGTCAGCGCGTGCGGGATGCCCTTCGGCTCGGCCGGCCGCTCCCCACCTGACAACACCGGGTATGAACGCAAGCTGGGCAAGATCGATAGCATGCTCCAACTCGTTCAGGGTGTAGTTGCCGACACCGTTGTCGACCAGAGCCTGATGGTGGTACCGAATCATCTCACCGCCGACACGGCGCCGTTGATGGGCCGTCAGGCATTCGACCTGGCAGTGGGCGACATCGATGGCGGCGGGGCCAACGCGAGCCGTCGACCAGTCCACCAGCATTGGGTCCCCGTCCTCGAGAAACAGAACGTTGTCGAGATGGGCATCGGCGTGGACAACCGTCATCGGATGCTCGATGAGCTCGTCGACGATTACGTCCATCCGGCCGGGTAGTGACCGAATCAGATCCACCGCCTCCGCATCGAGCAGGTCGTTGTGGCGGGCGAGGCAATCAGTGACGTGAGCCTGGGTGAATGGTCGGCGCATCCACGATTCGGCCGAACGGATCCGGGCTCCAGAGGCCCGGTCCCACCAGCTTGCGTGAAGGTCAACCAGGTTGTCGATGATCGCCCGCAACATCGCATCGGAGCATCCGGCCAGCACGTCGCCCTGAGTCGCACCCTGGACAAACTCGTAGACAACCACCCCGTTGGTCTCATCGGCCCCGGAATCGACAAGAATCGGATGACAAACGCCGGTGTCCCTGAGGACGTGCCTATAGACGTGGGCCTCGGCCACCGCCGTCTCCGCATCGCACAGCTTGATCGCCAGCGGTGCAATCGACCCGTGAGTGACGACGTCAACCCGGTAGGTCTCGGCGGCGAGACCGAAGCCTTCCCCAATTCGTATCTTGCGGATCTCTTCGATATCGGATCTCGCGACCAATCGAGACATCCATCGCGCGTCGATCTCATCGACATTCCCAGGAATCTCGCGAATCATCCCCCTACCCCCCGGGCTAGATCTTGGGGGCTTCTCCCCCATGTGAGCGCCGCGCGATTCCAATACGTTTGCGGCATGAAGAAGTACATAACCTACACCCGCACAATTGCAGCAGCCACCCCCGCCAGCCGCAATCGGATTGTCGACTTCTGGCGTGCCACGGCGATACTGGTGGTCATCTTCGGCCACTGGCTGGCCGCCTCCATCTGGCTCACCCCCACGGACGACATCCAGCTGATGAACTCATTGCAATGGGTCCCCGGCGCCGCACACCTCACATGGATCGTCCAGGTGATGCCGATCTTCTTCTTCGCCGGTGGCTACGCCAACGCCAGAGCTCTCCAGGGGAACCGGCAGCCGCGCCACGTCTGGATCACCACACGGATACGACGTCTATTCACCCCGGTCCTCCCTCTCCTTGTCGTCTGGTCTCTGTTGATCGTCTTGGTCCGCGGCTTTGTCCCTCACGACGTCGTCAGGGCAGGCGCGATGGCGGCGACTGTGCCGTTGTGGTTCATGGCCGTCTACCTGGTCCTGGTCGCCCTGGCCCCGTTCACATACGCATGGTGGCAGCGGTCGGGTGCTGGCACCATCGTGGCTCTCCTTGGGTCGACAATCGCCGTCGATATCATCCACCTTGGCTTTGGAGTCCCCGCGATCGGATGGATCAACTTCTTCTTCGCATGGGCAGGCATCCACCAAATCGGATACTTGTGGTCGGATCTCGACGAGCGTGGCATCTCAGCTCGTACCGGCTGGGCACTTGCCGGAGCCTCGCTGACCACGCTCGTAGCGCTCACCAGCACCGGCGTCTATCCCGTAGCGATGCTGGGCATCCCCGGTTCCGAAGTGACCAACGTCACTCCCCCAACATTCGCCATAGTGTTGCTGGGCGGAATGCAACTCGGCGTGATCTGGGCCACCAAGAGCCTGGTTCATCGTTTCACCGCAAGTGCCCGCGGCTGGCATGCCGTCGTCTCGGTCTCCGGGGTCATCATGACCCTCTACCTGTGGCACCTCACCGCAATGGCGTTGATTGGGGCGGCAGGCCTCACCACTCTCGACGGCGTTGTATTCCGTATCCAACCGGGGACTGCATCGTGGTGGCTGACACGGCCGATCTGGCTTGGCGTGCTGAGTCTTGTCACCATCGGCCTGGCGGCAGTGTTTGCGAGATTCGAGTGGCGAATCAACAAGCGTCCTGCACCGGTAACCGCCGCCGTAGTCCTCAGTGCCCTGCTTGCTGTTGTGGCTTCCGCGATGGTCGCTGTTGCCGGCCTAGCCACCCCGACAGCCGGGGTTCGGTGGGTCATTCCGATCACAGCCGCACTCGGCGCCGCAGCTGTGGGAGCATTACCTTGGAGGAACCAACCGACGCGACGATGATCACCCGTCGCCACCCGATATGCTCCAGCTATGGCACGCAAGATCGCTACAAACACAGCAGTCAACCGCAACGAGTTGCTCGACTTCGTCCGGCCCCGGCACCGGGTCATCCTGTCGACGGTCCGCGCCGACGGCAGACCCCAGATGTCCCCCAACACCATGGGCGTGGACAACGAGGGACGCCTCGTCATCTCGACCTATCCGCACCGAGCCAAGGCGCACAATATCCGGCGCAACCCGCAGGTCTCGGTGTGTGTCCTGTCTGATGACTTCGGCGACGAGTGGGTTCAGATCTACGGGACTGCAGAAGTGCTGGATCTCCCAGAATCGGTCGAGCCGCTGGTCGAGTACTACCGGAACATTGCCGGTGAGCATCCCGACTGGGATGAGTATCGGGAGGCGATGGTCAACCAGGGCAAGTCCTTGATCCGGATCACGATCGAAGACTGGGGACCAATCGCCCGCGGCGGCTTCCCGGCCCATCTCGCCGGGGAATAGCCGAAAGACGCGGGCAAGCCGCTGGGAACCACATAGACACCGGCCTCCTCGAGGCCGGCCCCCCTACCCCCGCCTACGGCGGCGGTACCTTCCCCCCGCAAGCGGGGGGACTGACCGGACCAGACCGGCCCCGGGGGTACCTTCCCCCCGCAAGCGGGGGACTGAGCCGGTTCAGCAGGGGGACTGAGTCAGTTCAGCGCCCTGCATAGGAACGCGGCCATTTGGGCTCTCGTCACTGTGGAGGTGGGGCAGAAACGGTCGTTGACCGGTGGATTACAGCCGTAGGTCACCCCGGCGGTCGCCAACCGATCAATCGACGACTCAAACACAGAACCATCGTCATCCACAAACAGATCGCCACCACCATCATCCGAATACCCGAGCGCCCGCACCAAGAACGCCGCCATCTGCCCCCGCGTCACCACCCCATCAGGACAGAAACGGTCGTTGACCGGTGGATTACAGCCAGCGGTTATTCCTTCCCCGGCGATCCACTCGATGGACGTGCAGAAGGGATGGCTCGAAGGAACGTCGATGAACCGATCGTCGGCCGGTGGGCTGGGAGGCGGAGTGGTTCCACCGGTACCGGTGCCGCCGCCATGGAAGGGATCTGCTGCCAGGTCGACGAGAGCCGCCAGCGCCTCCGGGCTCGAGTCGACGGGCCAATGACAGTAGGGGTAGCTGTCGTCGATGACGTCGAAGAACGAGATCGCAACAAACTGCTCCCACCCCGGCTGTTGGAACAGACCCTGCGCCTCGTCGACCCAGTCGGCCTTGGCGTCACCCCAATCAGATGGCCGCTCCGTCGATGCCACCTCGGCCAGGAACAGGTCTTTGTCGGGATGGTCGAGGCCAAACTGACGCTGTGGCTCGATGGTGTCCTCGAGGGTGCGCCAGGTGTCGGTGGCACTCCGGCGGCACTTGCCCCAGTTGTAGGCATCGGAGCCGATCAGATCGACGTATGCGTCTCCGGGATACCAGTACGAAGCGTGTCGTGCGTCCGAGTCCGAAACCTCCAAAGACCATGCGGTCATGATCCAGGCGAACTCGACGTTGTCGGCGCCCTGATCGCGGATAACGTCGACCATTGCCCGCCAGGCATCAATGAAGTCGGCCGCATCGCCGTAATCGGCACTTCCTGCCGCCTCGGGCTCATGGTGGAGAGCAAACCAAACGGGCACACCCACGTCACGCAGCTCCCGTCCCCAGGTGACCATCTCGTCGTACAGCTGGGTGCCAGGAGCCGCATCGGCGATGTCACGCCACGGGATCTTCGTGCCGTCGGACCGGCGAGGACGCACCGAGACAACCATGAGCCGATCGCCTGCGACCATCTCATTGTGGAAGTCATTAGGAAAGCTCGACTCCCAGGACTCGAACACCCGGACGATATCCAGTTTTCGTCCGAGCTGGTCTTCGATTTCGGCAACACCATCCTGCCGGAACCCGTCGATCGGCTCCGGCGTTGCTCCCAGCAGGATCCCTTCGGAAGCGGCGCTTCGCTCTCCCGGGACGAGCAACACGGCACTCGACAGGAGAGTGACAGTCAGAAGAGTCATCACAGCGGTGGGCCAACGGCGACGGATCACCGGGACCTCCTTTCACCACATTGCACAGCGCCCCTGGTAGCGGCGAGGTTATACCGACATCGGTTGCTACCGGAGACCACCTGAGAGACCTACAGTTCTTTCTCGGCAAGCTCACGGAATTCGTCCGGTACCGAGCGACGGTCCCCCAAAGCCACCGAACCGTACCCGACATAGTCCCTGCCGAACTTCGCACGAACCTCATCGACGGATCGGTCCAGCACCCAGCGGGCAGCCCCTTTCGCCGTCCCGGGTCTGCGTTCCTCACCCTCGAGCTCGAATGGGAGCTCGAGCTGAAGAGCCGCATCGTCCTCGAGGTGCGAAACGCCGATCGCCAGCAAACTGATCATATTCTCCGCGGGATGGTCGGACAATGCGGTGCGCACCAGGTCCCCGGCTACCTCAGCGAGGATCACGGTTGCCGAGATCGGAGCGGGAAGTGTCACCGAACGGGTCACCGCCCGCAGATCGGCAAACCGCACCCGGGCTGTGATGGTGCGCCCCGCCAGACTCTTCTTGCGCATCCGGCCGGCGACCCGGTCCGCCAGATGTCGTAACGTCGGGATGATCACATCGTCGGTCGCCGGTCTCTTGCCAAGCGCCGACTGGGCACTCACCGACCCGGCCCTGCGGCGGGTAGTGACTTGCCGGGGATCATCGTTCCAGGCAAGGGCACCCAGTCGCCCCCCGATCGCATGCCCCAGCAGCCGCTCCAGGGAACGGCCGGGTGTCTCCGCCAATTCGCCGATGGTGCTGATCCCGGCTTCGGCGAGACGGGCCCTGGTGACGGGACCTACCCCCCACATCAGCTCCACGGGAAGGTCGTGGAGGAATTCGAGTTCCGTGGCCGGCTCGATGACGACGAGCCCGTCCGGTTTGGCGACCTGGGAGCCGATCTTCGCCAGGTGCTTGGTCCTGGCCACGCCGACCGAGATGGGAAGGCCGACCTCGTCGCGAACTCGTCTTCTGATCTGAGCCGCGATCTCCCCGGGAGTGCCAAAGAGGTGTGTCGACCCGGAAACGTCGGCGAACGCCTCATCGATGGAGATCCGCTCGATCAACGGAGTGAAGTCTCGCACTACATCGATCGCCCGGTCGCCGTACTCCTGATAGCGACGGAAGTTGCCGCCGACGAACTTCAGGTGAGGGCAGAGCTCCCTGGCACGGATTCCGGGCATCCCGCCTCGCACCCCGTATGCCTTCGCTTCGTACGACGCCGCCAACACCACACCGCCACCGACCGCGATCGGCTTGCCTCGGAGCGTCGGGTCGAGCAATTGCTCCACCGATGCATAGAAGGCGTCGAGATCGGCATGAACGATCGAGGCTGTTTCAGCCATAGCCGACATTGTATCGAACATATGTTCGATCTGTCCAGACGGGGCAGATCGAACCGCGACTACCGTGACAAGTGCAGCCTTGCGACACAAGGAGAGACGATGACACAACAAGAAATCGTCGACCCATCACCATTGCTCGACGACCACGGCGCACTTTGTCAGCGCGGATGGGCCCGCAATCCATTGCTCGATTCCAACCTCGAATCGGCCCGTTTCTACCGGTTTGGCCGTCCGCTGCAGCGCTTTCGGATCAAGAGGTGGGACTACTACGGCGCCACGTTCCCCGGTGGATACTTCTCCGCCACGCTCGCCAACCTCGGGTATGCCGGGCAGGCCTTTGTCTACATGGTGGACTTTGCCACCAATACCTACGTCGAAGACACAATCACGATCCCGTTCGCACGCGGAATCACCCTGCCTCGCAATAGCGACTCCGGCCGCAGCACATGGCAAGGGAAGCGAGCGGCGATCAACTTTGATGTCGCAGGCACAACCAGAACCGCAACTGTCGACTGGGCGAATTTCGGAGGCGAACCGCTTCGAGCAGACATGACCTTCGACGCCTCCGGAGAGTCCACCGTCGTCGTGATACCGATAGGCGAGCGTCGCTTCTATTACAACCGGAAGATCAATTGCATGCCCGTCGGCGGCACGATCAATGTCGGTAGCAGACTGGTGGAACTCGACTCCGCCGTCACCTCAGGCACCCTCGACTGGGGCCGGGGCGTCTGGGAGTACGACTCCTTCTGGGTGTGGGCCAGTGCCTCCGGGTTCATCGCAGACGGACGTCGTGTAGGCCTGAACATGGGCTTTGGCTTTGGCGATACCTCGGCGGCGACAGAGAACACCCTGATCCTCGACGGGCGCATCCACAAACTCGCCGGCGTCGAGTTCGCGTACGACGACACGGATTTCAAACGTCCGTGGACGATGCAGTCCGAGCGTGTCGACCTTACGTTCACCCCGTTCGTGGAGCGGACGGCCAGGACGAATCTGCTCCTCATCCGGTCGGAAGTGCACCAGATGTTCGGCCGCTACTCGGGCACTGTTGTCGACGACGACGGCGCAGCGATAGTTGTCGAGGATGTGACCGGTTGGGCCGAAGAGCACCGGGCCCGGTGGTAGCCGGCGAGGCAGGAACCTAACATCCGGGTCCCATGAGCTCGCCACGTCGCATCGCCGTTGTCGGAAATAGCGGGTCCGGGAAGTCCACACTTGCCGCCGAGATATCTGCACGCCTCGGGTGCGAGCACATCGAGCTAGACAGCATCCACCACCTGGAGAACTGGACGCCGATCGAGCGAGAGCGGATGCGGGAGATCGTTGCCGGGCGCATCGAGCAGGCCAGCTGGGTCGTGGACGGCAACTACGGGTCCCTCGTCCAGGACCTCGTGCTCGCCGACGCCGACACCGTCGTCTGGCTGGACCTGCCGCGTTGGATCGTCATGTCGCGAGTGATCCGCCGCACCCTGGGACGTATGGTGCTTCGTCGTGAATTGTGGAATGGCAATCGGGAGCGCCTTGCCAACCTGTTCAAGACCGATCCCGAGCAGAACATAATCCTCTGGTCATGGACCCAGCACGGGAAGTATCACGTCGAGTACGCAGCCGCCATGAGCGATCCGGCGAATGCCCACCTCGACTGGGTTCGGATCAGCTCGCCGCGTCGCCGACGGGAATGGCTGGCCGGGCTCGATCGGTGACAAACGCAAGAACCTCATCTCGCGTCTTGTCATCCCGGAGTATCCCTTTGTGCCCGGTGTGGGGCACCTCGACGAGACGGGTGTCGCGACGAGCGGCGGCATACCCGGCCGCATCCGCGAAGGACGTGCTTCGATCCTCCGGGTCGTGGAGGATGAGCATTCTCGCTCCCGGAACATCGCCGTTGCCTGCGAACACGTCCATCATATGGGGGCCGGCGTACCCGGCGAAGCGGCTGACAAAACGCCGATACGCTCTTGCGGAAAGCCCGGTTTGCGATCGGAAGGCTTCCACATATCGCTCGCCCTTGATGGCAGGTGCGACGAGGACCACGCGGGCCGGGCCGCCATGTTGGAAAGCGGCAAATGCGACCGCGGCACCGAATGAGTGAGCCACCACCGTGTGGGGCGACCCGAACACGCCAACGAGAGCATCCACAGTTGCTGCCATGTGAAATACGTCGGTGTATGAACTGCGGTCGTGACCGTGCCCGGGAAGGTCAGGAGCAACTGCAAGGTATCCCGCTCCGGCCAACGCCGCAGCGATGGGCGCCATGTCGGTAGAGGTCCCGCCCCAACCATGGAGCAAGAGCACCGGCCGGCCGCCGCCCATTTGGAAACCGCGTATCTCGTGCCCGAATACCTCCATCTCGAACGGGGACGAACCCTCCGGATAGGTGCGGGTACGACGGCCGAATGGGTGAAACCAGAGATACCAGGCAAACTGCTCCCCCAATCGCGCAGACAACCTGCTCACCAGCCATAGCAATCGCGGGATGACTGCCTTCACGATCTTCTCCCAGTTAGTTGCGTTACACAACTCACGCTACTCAAGTCGGTTGCGTTACGCAACTCACTGCGATATGGTTGATCCATGCCCACCAGAAAGTCACTGGATCATCTCGACTGTGTCATCGCAGGCACGATCGACGTAATCGGGGATCGCTGGACCCTGCTGATCATGCGTGACGCCTTCCTCGGGGTCCGTAGGTTCGACGACTTCCAGACCGATTTGCAGATCTCGCGGAATGTGCTCGCCGATCGGCTCAACCAGCTGGTGACAAACGGGATTCTGGACACGGTCCAATATCAAGAGCATCCGCCGCGAAGCGAGTACCGGCTCACCGACAAAGGGCGAGACCTGTTCGATGTGCTGATGGCGATCTGGCGCTTTGGCGCAAAGTGGGAGCACGCCGACACCGAACGGCTGGCAATCCACGAAGAATGCGGCCATGTCACCCACATGGTGCCCGCCTGCGCCGTATGCGGTGGAGAGCTCACCCGTCACAATCTCCGTGTCGAGCCGCAGCTCGACGTCGTACTAGCCAGAAGGGCCGCCGAAGCCGCCTCCTGACAGCTATGGAACCGGGGCCACAGGGAACCTACGCCGCTCGGCGCGCTCGGTGATGACAACACCCACCACGATCAGTGCCCCGCCGACCACGATCCCCGCTTGAAGCTTCTCGTTGAGCAAAGTGATTCCGGCGACAAGCGCCACCAGCGGCACCACGTACCCGACAAGCGATGCCTTGGTCGCAGACACGTGTTGCAGCAGCCAGAAGAACAGCAAGAACGGCGTGACACTCCCGACCAGCGTCATGTAAGCGATGAGCAACCAGCCCCACGACGAGATTCGCGGCGGCATGCCCTCGATCACGAGCATCGCAGAACCGACCAGGAAGATGCCAATGGCGAATTGCATGAAGCTGAGCTCCATCGGATCGAACGAGTGAGCGTGCAATTTGGCATACACACCTGCATATGACACCGACGAGACCGCCAGGATCGACAGGCCGGCCGCAAGTGCCGGTCTCCCACCGTCGGGCAAGCCGCTGTCTCCACTCAGGAGGAGATACCCGACGCCGACAAACGCCAACGTCAGGCCCACAAGCTTGGGAAGATTCATTGGCTCATCAGGCAACATGAAGTGGGCGATGATTGCCGTCCCGAGTGGAATAAGAGCGGCAAACAACCCGACAAAGCCCGCCGAGGCGTTGTCGTACGCAAAGTTGAACAACACGAACGGCACAGACAACTGAAAGACGCCCTGCACCATGGCCGAGGACCACGACGACCAGGATGTCGGGACCTTGCGGCCGCGCAGCCGTAGGAGGATCAACAGCACTACGGACGCCAAAATCGCCCGGATGGCCACAATGGCCACCGGTGGAATCCCGTCATTCAACGCGGACCTGGTGGCGACACCGTTGGTGCCCCAGGCCACGGACGCGACGAGGATCGCAGCCCAGACTCGCTTCGACATCACGACAGCCTACGCCACCGGTGAAAGTCGACCGCTCAACTCCGCGTGCTTTCGATGAAGTCCCGGTACCAATAGCCACTGTCCCGGATCGTCCGCTCGAGACTATCCGGATCGACCCGGATCAACCCGAATCGCATGCGATATCCCTCGGCCCATTCGTAGTTGTCGAGCAACGACCATACGAAGTAACCGCGCAGATCGATCCCCGCCTCGAGCGCCTCCGCAACAACATCGAGATGCTTGTGGATATAGGAGATCCGAAGCGGATCGTGGATTGACCCGTCCCCGCCGATCGTATCCGGGTAGGCAGCACCGTTTTCACATACGAACAGGGGCAGTTTCGGATAGCCGGCAACCACCTTGTTCAGCATCCACAGCAACCCGTCCGGGTCAACGCCCCACCCCATGTCGGTGAGATGGCCAGGCGGAGTCGTCAACACGGCGCCGTCGGTGCCCGGGTACTCCCCCATCGCCGGCGCCCCCTCCTCATAGCGGAACCGATTGACGTTGTAGTAGTTGATCCCCAGGTAGTCGATGTCCTGCCGGATCTCAGCCAATTCCGCAGTGTCGATACGGTCCGAAACCCCAAACCTGCGGTGGTATTCGACGATCAGCTCGGGATAGGTTCCGTGAAATACCGCGTCTGCAAACTGCCAGCTGTGCACGGCATTGACTGCGTCGGCTGCGGCCCGGTCGTCGGCCGTATCCCCGGCCGGCCATGCGGGAATCAGATTGAGGGCGATACCGATACTGTCGTCGGGATACCGGCTCGTCTCGCGCATCGCCCGCACTGCCCGGTGGTGGGCGAGCATCAGATGGTGTGCGGCCACATAGCTGTCGCCCGGGTCGTTGATCCCCGGAGCATGCTCTCCGGACCCGTACCCGAGAAAGGCTGCGCACCAGGGCTCATTGAGAGTGAGCCATATCGAGATCAGATCACCGAGGTGTTCTTTGGCGGCTGCGGCGTAGCCGGCAAACCACTGCGGCGAGTCAGGGCTCAGCCAGCCACCCTGGTCCTGTAGCACTTGTGGCAGGTCCCAGTGGTAGAGAGTGGCCATGGGCGTTATCCCGGCGCGCAGCAGCCGCTCAGCCAGTTCGCGGTAGAACGCTACGCCCTGCGGATTCACCTCACCGGTCCCCGTAGGTATCAATCGTGGCCAGGCGATCGAGAATCGGTAGGCATTGATGCCTAGCTTCTCCATCAACGCAACGTCGGTGGCAAGACGGTGATAGTGGTCGGCAGCGACGTCGCCGGTCTCACCGCGGTAGGTCCTGCCGGGCGTGTAGCTGAAGGTGTCCCATATGCTCGGGCTGCGCCCGCCCTCGGTGACCGCTCCTTCGATCTGATATGCCGAGGTCGCCGTGCCCCAGAGGAAGCCCTCGGGAAAACCATGTGCCGGAGTCGTCATCGGTGAACATCTTTCGCTGCCCGGGCAAGGTCCTAGGGCCCGGCGGATATGTGAACTTGCCAATACTGACAGAAATGGATCGCTCGAGATGCCTAGTCTGAGGGCATGCGATTAATCATCAAGCTCTTGGTCAATGCAGCAGCGTTGTGGGTGGCGGCCAAAGTCGTCAGCGGAATCACACTCGAAGGCGCTTTCCTCACCATTCTGCTGGTAGCGCTCGTGTTCGGATTGGTGAACACATTCATCAAACCGATCCTCAAGGTGTTGTCGTTCCCGGTCATCATCCTCAGCCTCGGGTTGTTCACGCTTGTCATCAACGCGGCGATGCTCGGCTTGACGGCGGCAATTACCGAAGCCCTCTCGGTTGCCGACTTCTGGGCGGCCCTGCTCGGTGCGATCGTGATCTCCGTGGTGAGCACCGTTCTCAACCGGTTCGTGCCCAACGACTAGACCCCCGGTTCCGACGGCGGCACCAGGAGACTAAGTTGGCTGTATGAGCATCATCAAGCGCCTCACCGACTCGTGCTTGCTCGTTACCACCGACGACGGCACGACCCTATTCGATCCCGGATTTCACACCTTCACCAGTGGTGTCATCGACCTCGATACGGTCGGCGACGTGCAACGCATCCTCATCACCCATGAGCACGGCGACCACGTCAGCCCCGACTTCGTCAGGTGGGTCCTCGATCGTGGCACCGACATCGTGGTCTACGGGAACGAAGCCGTGGCCGCTCTGCTCGAGAAATCCGACATTCCCGTCGACACCGGCATTCCGGCAGGAACCTCAGCCGAGGACGTCCGCCACGAGGTGGTCCCGAGCGGTGCCGCGCCGCCGAATCGTGCCTGGACCATCTCGGGTGTGATCACGCATCCGGGAGATAGCTACGCACCGACCCGCACTGCCCCGGTTCTGGCTCTCGGGCTGCTGACCCCCTGGGGCTCTGCTACCAGGAGCGTGCAGTTCGCCAGGGACCTCGGCCCCCGGCAAGTAGTGCCCGTCCACGACTTCTATCTGTCTGATCAGGGCCGGGAGTGGATCTCCACAATGGCCAAGAATGTGCTCGCCGGGTCCGACATCGAAGTCATCACGCTCGACTGGGGCGAGAGCGCCACCGTCTAGTAGATCCGCCGCATACGGGGTTGGCCTGCCGCCCGGGGGCACATCGCCGGAATACTGGCTCCGAGACCGGACACTCGAGGCCGGAGAAACGTGCTGGCACCGGAGCTAGATCATCGCCCCGGAACCGATTGCGTCCCCGATCGATGGTCGAAAGACGCTCCCAATATCCGGAAGACTTCGATATAGCTGCGTAGTGGGATAATCGAGTCGAGATGGAGGCATCGAGGAACTCAAAGGGGGCACTATGAGAACCAGGCTTGCGCTCGCATTCGCTTTGATGGCAGCGAGCATCACCCTTGTCGTCGCACCGGCAGCAGCCGCCACAGCGACAATGACCGTGCCGGCAACCGCCGACGTCGGCGAGACCGTAACTGCGACCCTCACTCTGACCGACGTACCGATAGTCGTGGTCATCAGAGTCGACTGGGGCGACAGTACGGACACCGATGTCCGGGCTGTGGCAAACGGGACCCACAAGTTCACCCATATGTACAACGAACCGGGAACGTACGGGATAACCGCCAACGGTGGGGACGTACCTGCGATTGCCCTCATCGAGATCCAACCTTTCGAGGGAAGCTTTGCCGACGACGACGGGAGCGTCTTCCTCAGCGACATCGAATGGCTTGCGGCCGAGGGCATCACCAAGGGGTGTAACCCGCCGTACAACACACTGTTCTGTCCCAACCAGACGGTGACACGAGGCCAGATGGCCGCATTCCTATCGCGGGCGCTCAACTACACAGCCGCACCCGACGCCGGCTTCACCGACACCGTCGGGCTCACCTTCGAGACAGACATCAACAAACTGGCAGCCGC
>Ga0307423_1000071_pt1 | contig 56195 bp, 49 predicted proteins | sample SalMarWE160310MG_FD_202154 | JGI IMG/M metagenome (GOLD analysis project Ga0307423, IMG submission 202154) | Salt marsh sediment microbial communities from the Plum Island Ecosystem LTER, Massachusetts, United States - WE1603-10 | ecosystem: Environmental > Aquatic > Marine > Intertidal zone >...
GCGGCGCCATCCGCTGCGCCGATTACGTTGCAGACGAGGTCGCGAGCTGGAAGCTCCAGTTCGCCGGCGGGCACTAGCCCGCATATCTCACCAACTATCTGCTGCGGCCGGAATTGTTACGGCGTAACGGGACCGGCCGGGGTGACTCGGCGACCTGCGCGACGGGTGATGACGCTGCGGCTTTCGAGAGCAGCTTTGATGAGATCGCCGTCCGCCTGGGAGATCCCAGCCGACGGGATGGTGATCGTTTGGTCGTCACCCCCCATCGGCGGCAGGCCGTTCGGCTGGTTGTTGATGACGAGGACGGCCACCGCGCCGGCATTCTGAGCGTTCTTTACCTTCTGGGTGAAAAAACATGTGCCCCGATCGATGACGGCGATCCTGCCCGCAATTTCGGAGGCATTGACCAGGGATTCGCAGCCCAACGTCGGTGCTTCTGAACCGTCATCCACCACCGCCAGCTCGCCGCTGACTCCGGTCAGGTTAATCGACGGTCCGAACTCGGCGGATTGCACCGCATAGCTTCCCTCGATATCGCTCGGCGAGTTGATGGTGAGAGTCGGCGCGTTGTCGAGAAAGGCGGGCGCCGCGTTGGTGGTCTGGGGACCGTCCCACACCACCCGGTTGGTGTTGACCGCCGATGCCCGGCGTTGGGTGTTGGTCATCTCCGACCAGTGAAGCTGCTCGTCTTTGTCGAAAGTGAAAACTGTGTAGATGTCCGGCATCGGCGGGAGGCCGGGAAAATCAGGCGGCGAGCCGGTGGCGTCGTCGACGAAGTTGGCGAAACCCAAGCCGTGACCCATTTCATGGAGCGCCACCGAGGCAAAGGAGACCTGGCCAGTTGGCGTGTTCCCGTCCAACCCGTAGTAGTAGCGGTACCCGGGCGCCAGACAGCCTTCGTCGATCTGGCGGTTGAAGGTGACGACGAGCTCACCAGCCTCCGGAGGATAGGCGTCCTCGGTGGTGCTGAGGTTCTCGTCGGCAAGCGCTTCGGCCAGGGCGCCGTGATACCAGGTTCCCTGCCTCGGTGCGTTGGGAAAATCGAAGAACAGGAATTGAGCGCCCGCGGCAGCCAGGACCGCTCCGTCTTCGGGTTCGGGGCCGCAATCGAGCTCGTCAAAGGACGTCTCGATGTTGATCTCGACGCCGCTTCCGAGGAGGGATGCCCAGACGCCCGCGACCCACTGCATGGCGGCCAGACGCTGTCCGCCCAACGTCGTCCCACCCGGATTGTCCGGAGCTGCCGGCACGGCTGTCGGGTCATTGAAACCCTCTTCCTCGGGGTCAGTGACCCGGATGGTCATCACGGATGAACCCTGCGGCCAGCCGATGTCCAAGAAGTGCGGCAGGGTCAGGTCGACCTCGCCCAACGGCACGGTGGGAGAGTATGACGGCTCCATCAGTAGGTCCGGGGTGGCCGAGAGGTCCCAGTGGGAAATCGAGGAGCCTGCTTCCAGGGGGTCCGGAGTGTAGAGCAGCAGCTGTTCAAGGTCGTCGGTGCCCGAAAGCCTTGTGGGGTCGAGGGCCAGAGTCCCGTTGACCTCGGCCGCTCCGGCAGGGACCACCAAGACCATGGCCAACACTGGAAACAGGCACGTCAGGCGCAGCGCGATTCGCATCGACATGCCCCTATTTGTCCCGGGGCTCTGCATCCGCCCCGGCCGACTCGTCATGCAAGAATTTCTCGGCCGCATGCGAGCTATTTGTGCAGAGGGTTTCCAAAGACCCGTCCGGTTTCATCCGGACCATAAGTACATGCTCGAAACGGCCGTCCAGAAAGACGCCCTTGCCGCCGTCTGCAAGCTCGAAGACCCGCAGGCCGTCGGTCGAGCGGGTCAACGCCTTGGTCAGCGGGGCGGACAGGACATCGGTTTCCCGAAGCGGCACGGAAATGATTTCGCCGGTTTCCGGGTCGACGAAGACCTTCATCAATTTCGTCACACCGGTTTCGGCGCTCGACGCCTTCGGCGCCTGCCGCCTGAGCTCTGGATTTTCGTCTGGAGAGGACGCGGCCACCGGCACCGCGATAGCCGCCATCACGAAGGCGACACACAGGGCCCGGATGGTGCGGGAGGCGTTCCCTCGCGCATGAGGTCTTTGGTTCATGGGTTGCTCCGTTTGGGCCTCTCAGAAAGCCGCCGGTAGTCATGTCGTGGCCGGATAACCGTGTCGGCGGGGCAATAAATGCCAGTCCGCACTCTCAGCATACCTTCCCGAGGGAAAAACCGTCTCGGTGCTCACGTCAAACAACGGTCAAAGCGCCGCCGGTACTCCATGCGTGGTGCCTGCGGAGGGGCATGGCGCCGGATGAGGGGGCTGCTGAGAGCGAATTCGATCACGGCGAGAGGCAGCTGCTGTTGCCGCCTGACGAAAATCCGCCCGTTGCGGGCACCGATGGTTGGCACTATCTTGTCAGAAGGGCACACCCGGATCGGTCGTGACCGTGGGACGAATAGGCGAATTCGAGCTTGAGAGGGCCTGAGGTGGAGTGCGTCACGCCGCCGGCCGCTGAAAGTTGGGGTGAGTTGTGACTTTCACCCGCAGGCAGTTGCTGAGAACGGTGGGTGCCGCCTGCGCCGCCGACATTGTTCCGAGGGGCGCGGCCGCGAGCAACGGTGAGTCAACTGCCGACGACAGCGTCGGTGTGCTCGTGGACACCACCGCCTGCATCGGCTGCCGCAAGTGCGAGTGGGCGTGCAATCGCGCCAACCAGCTTCCGGTCCAGCCCCTCGAGACCTTCGAGGATGTCCTGGTGTTCGCGGACGATCGCCGCCCTGACGCCGCTCACTATACGGTGGTGAACCGCTTTCCCGGAGCGACCCCGGCGGCGCCTCCGGTCCACGTCAAGGTCCAATGTATGCATTGCAACGAACCGGCGTGCGCTTCGGCGTGCCTGGTGAGCGCGCTGGTGAAGCAGGCGAACGGGGCGGTGACCTACGACCCATGGCGCTGCATGGGTTGCCGCTACTGCATGGTCGTGTGCCCTTTCGGCGTGCCTGCCTACGAGTACCACAACCCCACCACACCCCGGGTTCGCAAGTGCAGCTTCTGCCACGAGCGGGTCGTCAACGAGGGACGGCTGCCGGCCTGTGTGGAGATCTGCCCTCCCCAATGTCTCATCTTCGGCCAACGCGCCGAACTCCTCCGGCTCGCCCATCGGCGGATACGCAGGGAACCGGACCGCTATGTGGATCACGTGTACGGTGAAACCGAGGCCGGTGGCACCTCCTGGCTTTACCTGGCGAGCACCCAGTTCGCCGAGCTCGGGTTTCCCACCCTCTCGCCGCAGTCCCCGTCGCATCTCACCGAGTCCCTCCAGCACGGCCTCTTCAGGAATTTCATCCCGCCGCTCTCCTTGTTTGCGGTGCTCACAGCGGTCATGGCCCTCACTCACCCTGACGCGACCCGGGACGGATCCCGCGACGGGGAGCAACGTTGACCCACCTTGAAGCCGCCCCTCTCGACCGACGACTGAACACGCCGGGGGTGCGCGTGCTCCTGCTGCTGATGGCCGTGGGTGCGGGGTTCGCCGTTGTTCGCTTCCGGTCGGGGCTCGGGGCGGTCACCCACCTCGACGACCGCTTCCCGTGGGGACTGTGGATCGCTGTCGATGTCGCCACCGGCGTGGCCCTCGCCGCCGGCGGCTTCACGACCGCTGCCGTCACCCACATCTTCCACCGTCATCGCTACGAATCGTTGACCCGTCCCGCCCTGCTCACCGCCGCGCTCGGATACACCTTCGTGGCACTGGGGATCCTCATGGACCTGGGCCGCTACTACAACATCTGGCACCCGGCGCTTCCCTCCATGTGGTCGGGCCACTCGGCGCTCTTCGAAGTGGCCATGTGCGTCATGGCGTATCTCACCGTGCTCTATATAGAGCTCGTGCCGATCGTGGTCGAACGCTTTGGCGGACGGGTGCGTCTGCCCGGCCCCCTGGCCCTTCTCGACCGCCCAGTTGAAGTCTTCCTTTACCTGTTCGATAAGACCCTCGGCCGGGTGATGTTCGTATTCATCATCCTCGGTGTCGTTCTTTCGTGTCTGCACCAATCGTCCCTCGGCACCCTGATGCTGCTGGCACCATCGAAGATGAACCCTCTGTGGTGGACGCCGATCCTACCCCTCTTGTTCCTGCTTTCGGCGGTGGCGGTGGGTTTCTCCATGGTCATCTTCGAGTCCCTGGTGTCCGCGCGGGCGTTCGGCCGGCGGCCCGAGTTGAACGTGCTCGGCTCTCTCGCGCGAATCGTGCCGGTGGTCCTGCTGGTGTATCTCGGGTGCAAGGTCGCGGACCTGGCCATCCGTGGGGTGGTCCCACGCCTCCTTGACGGGAGCACCGCCTCGACCATCTTCCTGCTCGAGGTCGGCGCCGGCGTGGTGGTTCCGCTCGTCATGCTGTTCTCGGATCGGGTGCGGCGCAGCCCGAGGCTGCTGCTCACCGCCGCCACTCTGACGGTCCTCGGCGTCGCCGGCAACCGGATCGACGTCTTCCTGGTGGCCTACACGCCACCCTTCGCCACCCACCGTTATGTTCCGAGTATCGGCGAGGTCGCCGTCACGGTTGGCCTCATCGCCGGGCTGGTGCTGCTCTACCGCGTGCTGGTGACCGTGCTCCCGATTCTGCCCGCCGGGGAGGACGCCGAGCCTGCCGATCCAGACATGCATCGCCCCAGAGGCTGGCTGGCGGCCAGCTGGGGCAAGTGGTGATGAGGTACCGGGCCGCGCTCGGTCTCACGGTGAGTGTGCTGCTCGGGCTGGCGGCGGCTTCGTTTCCGGCCCATAGCCGGGCAGCGAACGCCGATGCGCCGGACTGCTTGGAGTGCCACACCTGCCCGGAACCTCTCCCAGATCGGCCGTGCCTGCAGCCGTGCCCGCGCCACGCCCGGGCCGCCGTCCTTTCTCCGGACCTCGGCCCCGACGTAGTGGTGCTCGGCGAGCTGGAGGACCTCTACGTGCCGGTGCGGTTCGACCACAGGACCCACGCCGTGATGGCGGGCATGTCCAACGGCTGCGACATCTGTCACCACTACACGCCGCCTGACTTGCCGCACCCCGACTGCAAGGGCTGCCATCCCACCGATGTCGCGCATGAAGACCTCGCGCAACCGGGCCTCAGGGGCGCGTATCACCGGCGGTGCCTGAGCTGCCACAGTGAATGGGACCACGAAACCGCGTGTGGGATCTGCCACGAAAAACGCAAAGGAGGTGGGCTCGGCGGGACCGCCACGACCGTGTGCGACCACAGCCTCTACCGGCCGATGATTCTCGAGGAGCTGATCATCTTCACCACCGCCTTCGCCCCCGGTGACACGGTGCCGTTCCACCATCGCAATCACAGCCGGCGCTACGAGCGCGACTGCACCGAGTGCCACCGCGAGCAGAGCTGTAACCGCTGCCACATCCAGGACGGCGGCGAACTCCATCCCATGGGTCGGCCCGACGAAGTGAATCTCCACGAAACGTGTTTCGTCTGCCACCAAAGCCAGCGGTGCCGTGATTGCCACGGCCGCGACCCAGCGGACCTCTTCTCTCACTCCGACACCGGTTGGCCTCTCGGGGTCTACCACGCCGATCTCGACTGCCGAACCTGCCACGGGCGCGGCGCCGGCATTCACAAGCTCGACGCCCGCTGCGAGGCCTGCCACCAGGGGGGATTCCCGACCGCGAACTTCGACCACCGCGTCACCGGCGTCATCCTTGACGAGGTCCATCGGCAGGCGGACTGCAGCGACTGCCACGCGGGCGGCTGGTCGGCCCTACCACAGTGCGACGCCTGCCACGACGACGGTCGGACCTACGACCGGAACCGGGGCTTTGTCGCGTCCTCATGATTCGCCCCGCTGCGGCCGGATCCCAGGCTGAAAAGGCAGGGCGGGTGGTGGACAGCTTACGGCCACCCGCTGATTCCGACGTGAGCTCGCGTGCACAGCACGCGAGCAACCCTAGCGACGAATGCCGGAGGAGGGGATCGAACCCTCACGGGATTACTCCCAGGGGATTTTAAGTCCCCAGCGTCTGCCATTCCGCCACTCCGGCAGGAGACACAGCCATCATAGCCGGAAATCTGAATTCGGAATTCGGAATTCGGAGTGCCGCCCACCCACCCGTGTGCTACAACTTCCTCGATGACTGCGCAGAACGCAGAAGTCGTGATCTGCGGAGCCGGGATCGCGGGGATCTCGACAGCCTGGCGGCTGGCGGTGAAGCACGGAACTAGAAACGTCGTCCTGGTGGACTCGCGGCCGCCGATGACGCTGACCTCGGACAAGTCGACCGAGGCCTACCGCAACTGGTGGCCGGGGCCCGATGACGCGATGGTGCGGCTGATGAACCGCTCGATCGATCTCCTCGAAGAGATGGCGGAAGCGAGCGACAACCGTTTTTTGATGAACCGGCGTGGCTATCTCTACGCCACCGCCGATCCGGAGCGAGCCGACGCGATGCACGCTGCGGGAGTACTCGCCTCCAGCTACGGAGCTGGCCCGTTGCGGGTCCACTCCGGAGGGGCGGGCGGCCCCGATTACCTGCCAACACCGGCGGAGGGCTGGAAGGATCAACCCGACGGAGCGGATCTGATTCTCGGTGAGGGTTTACTCCGAAAGACTTTCCCCTTCCTCTCTCAGGAAACAGTGGCGGTGCTGCACGCCCGCCGCTGCGGCTGGTTCTCGGGCCAGCAGCTCGGCATGCTGCAACTCGAAGAAGCTCGGGCGGCCGGCGTCGAGGTGATCGAGGGCCGCGTCGAGTGGATTGAAACTACCGGCGGCCGCGTGTCGTCGGTCCAGATCGGCACCGGCAACGAAATCGTCTCCGTTGCTACGCCCCAGTTCGTGGTCGCCGCCGGGCCGATGCTACGAGAGGTCGGGGCCCTGCTCGGCCTCGAGCTGCCGGTCTTCTCCGAGCTTCACCTCAAGATGTCTCTCGAGGACCAGCTCGGCGTGGTGCCCCGTGACGCGCCTCTCTTGATCTGGGAGGATCCGCAGCGCCTCGGTTGGAGTGACGAGGAACGCGAGTTCGTGGCCGAGCTGGCGGACGGTGAGCTGTTGCTCGGCGAGATGCCTCCGGGAGTCCACGCGCGAATCGAGGGCGGGAGGGAAAGCCGCTACCTGCTCATCCTGTGGCCCTACCATTTGGATCCGGTTGCGGAGAACTTCCCCCTGCCGATACCGGATCACTACGCCGAGATCTGTGTGCGCGGAATCTCGACCATGATCCCCGGGCTCGGCGCCTATGTGGAGCGGATGCCCAAACCGTGGATCGACGGCGGCTACTACACCAAGACGAAGGACAACCGCCCGCTCGCCGGTCCGCTGCCGATCGACGGGGCATTCGTTCATGGTGCGTTGTCGGGTTACGGGCTGATGGCCTCGGCGGCGACGGCGGAGATGGTCGCGCTGCACATCACCCAGGGGCAGTTGCCGGACTACGCCGGTGCGTTCCTCCCAGCGCGGTTCGATGATCCGGAGTACCTCGCCTTGATCGAGGGATGGGATGACACCACACAGTTGTGATTTCGAATTTCGGATTTCGAATTTCGGATTTACCCACCCACCCCTTCCAGTTACGCAGGAGGACGAGTCAGGCGCGGTCTTCGAACACAGTCGGGAACTGAAAGTGTAAAAGGAGACCGCCCGCGTGAGCCGAGCAGAAAATTCGAAATCCGAATTTCGAAATCCGAAATCTAGTCCTCGTCTTCCTCTTCGTCCTTCGCGGCCGCGGCGATGATCTTCTCCTGCATCTGTTTCGGAACCTCGGTGTACTGGCCGAATTCCATGTGGAAGTCGCCGCGGCCCTGGGTGATCGAGCGCAGGGTCGGCGCGTAGGTCAGCATCTCGGCCAGCGGCACCGCCGCCTTGACGGTCGTCGTGCCGTCTTCCGAATCCATACCCTGGACCCGGCCGCGGCGCGAGTTGAGATCGCCCATGACGTCACCGAGATTTTCCTCGGGTACGTAGACCTCGACCTGCATGATCGGCTCGAGCAAGGTCGCCTTGCAGTTAGCTGCGGCCTCCCGGAATGCCTTGCGACCGGCAAGCTTGAACGCCATTTCCGACGAATCCACCGCGTGCTCTTTACCATCAAGAAGTGTGATCTTGAAGTCCACCATCGGGTAACCGGCGACGACGCCGCGCTCGGCGGCCTCCTGGATGCCCTTATCGACCGCCGGCCTGTACGTCTGCGAGATCGAACCGCCGAAGATCTTGTCGATGAACTCGTAGCCTTTGCCGGGGTTGGGCTCCATTTTGATCGAGCATTGGGCAAACTGGCCCGAGCCGCCGGTCTGCTTCTTGTGGCGGGTGGTGACCTCCGTGGACGACTTGATGGTCTCGCGATAAGGCACCTTGGGCTGATGGAGGACGACATTGACGTTGTAACGTTTCTTGAGACGGCCGACGACGACCTCGACGTGCAGCTGGCCGGCGCCGGATATCAACATTTCCTTGGTCTGCGGGTCGCGGCCGACGGTGATCGTGGGGTCCTCGTCGCGAATCTTGGCCAGCGCCGACGCCAGCTTGTTCTCGTCGCCCTTGGACTCGGCCTCGAGCGCAAAGCTGATGGCGGGCTCCGGGATACTCACAGGGGTCAGCCTGATGTTCTGTTTGGCCGCGCACAAGGTGTCGCCGGTGTGGGTTTCCTTGAGCTTGGGAAGAGCGCCGATGTCACCGGCGGCGAGCTCGGTCACATGCTCGAGGTCTTTCCCCTGAGCAATCGACATCGAGCTCAAGCGTTCCACCGAGTCGCGGGTGGAGTTGGACACGGTGGCGTCTGTGGCAACCCCGCCCGAAAACACGCGCATCAGAGTGATGTGACCGGCAAAGGGATCAGAGATCGACTTGAAGACGTAGGCAACAAATGGTGCATCGGATGACACCGCGAACTCCTGTTCCTCGCCATTCACCGTCGCCTGAACGGGGCGCCAGTCGGGGGTCGGAGCCAGGTCCACCAGCGCGTCCATCAAAGGCTGGACACCAATGTTCTTGGCCGCCGCGAGGGCGAAGACCGGGAAGAGCTCGCGCGCGGTGATCGCCTTCTTGAGGCCACCCACAAGGGTCTTGCCATCGAGCTCACCCTCCTCGAGGTACTTCTCCATCAGCTCTTCGTCCTGCTCGGCAACCATTTCCATCAGCGCCTCTCGCGCCGACGCGACGGCATCTGCAATGTCGCCCGGGACATCAACCTCCGCGGCCTTTCCGCTCTCGTCGCGCTCCCAGGTGAACGCCTTTCCGCTGACCAGATCGACGACTCCGGAGAAGTTCGCCTCCTCACCAATCGGAAGCTGCAGCGGTGTGACCTCCCGGCCATACTTCTTCTGCAGCGTTTCGACCACGCGCGAGTACGAGGCTCGGTCGCGATCCATGAGATTGACGGCGAAGAGGACCGGCAGGTCGAACTCTGCTGCAGATTTCCACATCTTCTCGGTCTGTACCTCGATGCCTGCGACCGCCGAGACCATCATCAGGGCGGCGTCAGCCACCCGCAACCCTTGCAGGGCGTCGGTGGTGAAGATGCCGTAACCCGGGGTATCAATCAGATTGACCTTGACCCCGCGGTGCTCGAAGTGGGCGACCGCCGTGTTGATGGTGATCTTGCGATCGTGCTCATCGTCGTCGAAATCTGTGGTGGTGTTGCCGTCGTCCACCTTGCACAGGCGGTTGACGGCGCCACTGTCGAAGAGCAGCGCCGAGACCAGCGAGGTCTTGCCGGTGTCGGAGTGGCCCACCACCGCTATGTTGCGGATGTTCGCGGTCGCATACACGGTCATGGAAATCTCCTCCACTCGTCGGGGGATGCCCGAAGAAAAATTAGCTCAGTCCTTGGCCACCGCCTGCTCGAGGTCCTCCCCGGTCAGCAGGCGATAGGCCTCGAGGTAGCGCGAGAGGGTGCCCTCGACCACCTCGGGCGGAAGGGTCGGAGCCGGCGGCTCCTTGTCCCAGCCAATGGTCTCGAGCCAGTCACGCACGTACTGCTTGTCGAAGGATGCCTGGGAGCGCCCGGGCTCGTAATCGTCGGCCGGCCAGAAGCGGGACGAATCGGGGGTTAACGCCTCGTCCATCCAGACGATGCTCCCCTCCCCGTCGAACCCAAACTCGAACTTGGTGTCGGCGATCAGAATGCCGCGCTCGCGAGCGTAGTCGGCGGCAGCCGAATAGAGCTCGAGGGTCAGGTCGCGAAGGCGAGTCGCGGTGTCGTCGCCGACGATTCCCGCCATCCGCTCGAAGCTGATGTTCTCGTCATGACCGTCGGTGGCCTTGGTTGCCGGCGTGAATATCGGTTCGGGAAGCTTTGCGGATTCGGTCAAACCCTTCGGCAGCGCGATTCCGCACACCGCGCAGTCGGCCTGGTACTCCTTCCAGCCCGAACCGGCGAGGTAGCCGCGCGCGACGCATTCAACCGGGACCGGATCGAGCCGCCGCACCAACACGCTGCGGCCGGCGAGCTCGGGATGACGACGGAACGGTTCCGGGAATTCGCCAAGCTCGGTTGCAAGGAGGTGGTTGGAAACGCGGTCGGTAAAATGCCGAAACCAGAAGGTCGAGAGTTGGGTGAGGATTTCACCGCGGCCGGGGATGCCGGGCGACAGCACGCTGTCGAAGGCGCTGATGCGGTCGGTAGCGACAAGGATCAGCGCCTCGTCGGTGGCGTAGATGTCGCGGACCTTGCCCCGACTCACCAGATGTCCAGAAGGGATGGAAGTGGTGAGCAGGGCCTCTCGCATCGCCTCAGGCTTCCTTGCCAGAGATCACCGCTTGGGCCTGCCGCGCCATGCGCGATTTGTAGCGGGCCGCGGTGTTGCGGTGGAACACGCCCTTGCGCCAGCCGACGTCGATGACTGACATCGTGTCGGGCAGCAGCTCCTGGACCTTCTTTGAATCGCCGTCCGCCAGGGCGGCCCGCATCAGGCGCATCTGCCGGCGCACCCGCGTGCGCACCGCACGGTTCTTCATCCGCCGCTCGAGAGACTGGCGGTGGCGTTTGCGCGCCTGTTTCTTCGTACCCTTGATCGTAGCCATCGAGTTATCTCCTTGGTCGCACGCCGCACGCAGTGCGCAGCATAAGGTCGCATATGATAGCGGAAAACACTCGATCCGGCTAGTTCAATTTGGTTTTTTGGCGCCACCGAGTATCAGAGATCGGGGATGCCACTGAGAATCAGGAGCCACCCTTCGCATTGTCTCCCTCAAGGAAGAACCCGTTTCAGCCGTAAGTACCAGACAATGCGAAGAATGGCACCTGGCGCTTCCCGCCGAGATGCGTTTCCTCGGAACGCCCTCTAGGCCTCAACACCTCAAGAATTATCGGATGGTGAGCCCGAGAGAGCGGAGCTGTTCGCGGGCAAGGTCTGCTTCGCGTGTGCCGGGGTGCTCATAGACCACGTACTGGAGGTTGACCACCCCTTGACCCTGGTCGCCCATCTTGAGGTAAATCAGTCCCATTTTCAGCTGGGCGGCGGCCGCCTTGTCCGAGGTCGGGTAATCCTCGAGGACCCGAGAAAACGTGGCGAGCGCCTCTTCGGGCATCTCCTGGGCGTCATAGCACTCACCGATCCAATAAAGCGCGTTGTCGGTCAGCTCGGTGTCGGGCCAGCGCCTCATGTATTCGGCGAATCCATCGGCCGCGAGGTTGTAATTCCCGCGCATGTAATCTTCGTATGCGGATCGGTAGAGCTCGTCTGGGCTGTTCGCAACGCCGGCGGGCATACCGCCCGACTCGGCCCCGGACGCCCCCAACCCCTCGGCGCCCGGCGCCACAGTCACCGGTGGCAGCATGACGGCACCACCCTGGGCGCTCTCCGCGGCCAGTTGCTGAGAGATGGTCTGCAGTTTACTGGTCGTGACCTCGAGACTCGCGTACAGTGCCTCGATCTGTTCCTGCAGCTCTTCGACCTTGAGCGCGAGGTCAGCGTTCGAACGCAGGTTCTTATTGGTTATGTCCTGCATCGACTGCTCCATGCCCTGCAGGTCCGACTGGTCGATGACCTCGGTCTGCAACCGGTCGACCGAACGCTGGACGTCGGTGATCTCCCGGTGCAGCAGGGCCATGTCTTCCGAGGAACTGCAGGCGGCAAGAGGCGTCAGCAGGGCGAAGCTCGCGACGATCAGATGAAGTGGACGCATGATTGTGCTCCTAGCGCGCGACGATCACGAAATGAGAACGACGGTTGAGCCTCCAGACGCTCTCGCCGCTTCCGAAAGCGAACGGACGCTCCTCGCCGTAGGAAATAATCTGAATTCTCTGCGGAGCGATGCCGAGGAATACGAGGTAATCGCGCACCGTGCTCGCCCGGCGTTCACCGAGCGCGAGGTTGTACTCGCGGGTGTTCCGCTCGTCGCAATGGCCTTCGACGAGGATCGAGATCGTGGGGTGTTTCTGCAACCAGGCGGCGTTCTTCGCAATTGCTTCGCGAGCCGCCGGCGTCAGATCAAACCGGTCGGTGTCAAAAAAGGCGTCCTCCAAATACCCCTGCGCGTTGAGCTGCGCGAGGTCCTCTGGAAGCTCTTCCGTCACCTCCTCTGAAACGATCGTCTCGGTGATCGGCTCATGAACGACCTGTTCACTCACCGCAGCGGCATCCGGCGTCGCCACCCGAGTGGGCTGAGGTGGTGGCGCGTCCATTTTTGGGCCACCGCTTTTGCAGGCGCCCACATGCAGCGCCAGAAATATTACCAGGGCGGTTGTTGTTAAACGCGTCGCGTTGCGCATCGATGCCTCCTTAGCGGCCGTCATGTCCTAACTCGCTTTGCGAACAGCCTGTCGGTGATGCCGTCTCCGCTGCCATCCGCGTATTGTCTGTGCAGGCCCACTCTATCAGGGCATTTCTGCACGAACAACCATCGCCGGAGACGCCGGATTCATCCTTTGTGATCTACGTCATCTTCGGCTTCCGGTTCACCTGCATTCTCCTCTGCAAACCCTCCGTCCGGGCGATCCAGCCGACCGTCGCCGTGGAGCTTTCCGAGATAGTCGTAGAGGACGATCGAGCCGGCGATTGCCAGATTGAGAGAGGGCACGAGCCCCCACTGGGGAATCTGAACCACCAGCTCCGCCTCCTCCAGCAGCTCGTCGGGCACCCCCGCAAGCTCGGCGCCGAGCAGGAAACACGGACGTTCCGGATAGACGGCATCGAAGACGTTGACCGCCCGGTGATCGAGCTCCACCGCCACCATGTTCCAACGCCGAGCCTTCAGGTGGCACCGAAACGCGTCGATATCTGCGAGCTGGGTAACGGTTGTGTAAAGCTCGGATGTTTTTGCCGCCTCCAGGTTCCACTCGCGCTCGCCAACCAGAACCACCTCCTCGGCCGCCGCCGCGTGTGCTGTGCGGACGAGCGACCCGACGTTGTGCTCCTTGGTAATATCCCAGGCCGCGATCGCCATCGGTCGCAAGCCACGGCGATACTGCTCGCGCCGGCGCTGTCGCCGTTCGAGCCGACGTTCCATGGCGAGCTGGTATTTCAGATCACGCATTGTCATTCCCTCGCAGTTTCGCACAGCAAAACAGCGAGGGAACAAAAAAACGAAACCCCGCGGGGGCGGGATTTCGTCGTGGCGGGTGTGCCCGCCCGGACCTTTTCAGTGGGTATCGCGGCTGTGAGGTCCGTTCAACACCCGCGGTCCCTGAGGACACTTCCAATATGGAACCTAAAATCGCCAATGTCAAGGGGGCTGACGGGTCGTCCTCATTGAGCTCGAAAAATTCCTAAGTATCTATTGATAAGAGCGTTAGAACAACGATATGAGCGAATGAAAAGCAGAGAATAAGGAGCTTGAGGCAGCATTTTCAACGGTATGAAGAGACCAGGAATCGTGTACCTGCCGGCATATAAAACCGGCCGGCATCGCCCCTGTTTACTGTGGATTCTTCACGAGTGAATCCGGTGTAAAGGCATCCGGCAGCAGCTCTCCAACACTCGTCAGAATTCGATCGCCCTCCAGGTTCGCCAGGATCACCGGAAAATCGCCAAATTCGACCAGCACCTGGCGGCACGCACCGCATGGTGGGGTCGGTGGGCTCGTATCGGTGACCACCGCGAGGCCCTCGAAGGCCAGGCTGCCGACGGATACGGCCGCCGCCACGGCGTTCCGTTCGGCGCAGACGCTGAGGCCGTAGGACGCATTCTCGACGTTGCAGCCCACGTGCACGCGACCTTTCACGTCAAGGACCGCAGCTCCAACAGTGAAGCTCGAGTACGGCGCGTGAGCTTGGTGCCGCACTGCAGAGGCAGCTTCAACGAGACGATCAATGGTTTCTGGTTTCAAGTCCGGCATAAAGCAACTATACCGTGGATGGCTGCTCCAACATTTGAATGTCAGCGACCTGGGAAACCTCGTGAGCTACGCGGATTCGCGAATGCGCAGCTGTCAGCCATCAGCTTTCAGCCCATCGAATCGAGTATACGAACCGCTATTGGGAATGCAGCTCGTGATAGCTGATTGACGATTGCTTTCAGTTTATATCTTCGCCACTCTCAAAAGCGAGGCGGTTACTGCCGTTTATGAGCGCCCGAGCTGCTCGGACTCTTGGACGAGCTCCCCCCCGAGGATCGGCTGCCACTCGCGGATGAACGCGAGCTGCCACCGGACGGCCGGCTGCTGCCCGCGGAGGAGCGGAAGCTGCTTCCGTTGGACCGGGTGCCGCCGGTCGAGCGGGTTTGCGGCGCCGAATACCGACCCGGACTGCTTCCATACGAGCTCGACGAGCGCGGGGACGATCCTCGGTAGGCCGACGATCCCGATGGCGATGTCGTCGGGCGGCTGTAGAGCGACGAGTTGGACCCGGGCACGATCACCGGCCGGGAGCTGCCAACCCTCCCGGAGCTTGTTCGCGGCGCTACCAGCGGTCGTGATCCTCCCGCCAAGCCGGTGCCGGTCGCACCGGATGTCGTCCCGCCGCTGCCACCATAGATGGTTGGCCGGTAGACGTTGGGCTGAGCGAGCCGCGAGGTGCTCGGCGAATACAACGGAGACCCTGCTCCAGTTGACAGTCGTGGGGCCACCGTTCGGCGGTTCGAGGCCGCGGCCTCGGCCGAACGCCGGCTGAGATCGGCATAGGTTGTCGGCTGGCCGAGTTGCCTGATGGTCTCAGGGCTCACCGAGCTGTCACGAGCCATCACCGCACTGACATCGGTCGGATATCTCGCACCGACATCGCGGAAGACGCGCTCGATTTCGGAGCCGGGGTTCTCGAGGGCGGGAGACCTGGTGGTCAACGGCCCGGTCATCACGACCCCCATCTGATCTCCGTCCGCTGGCATGACCCGGTCACCGGAACGCGCGAGACGGGTGAGGTTGGGGCTCGCGAAATCCTCCTGGCGGACAGCCGTCCATCCGCGCCGGTCGATCGAGGCAATGCGTACCCGACCGTTGACGTCAACAGCGCGTTCTGTTCCGATCCGCGACCGTGAGGCATCGGCATCGCCCGCCACCCGACTGCCCGAGGCGCGTGGCGGAACCGCATCACGTCTGGCCGGCTGCGCGGAGCCACCACCGCCAGGATAGGGAGGCCTATAGGGTGGATAGTACCCGGGATAGTACCCTCCACCGTACCAGCCCCCTCCCCACCACCAGTTATTGTAATAACCGTAAGGACACCAACCGACGTAGCCAGGCCACCACGCCCAGCTCACCCACGCCGGACCCCAATATCCACCCCACGACCACGTCCAACCGAAGCCCGAGGAAAAGTACCACGATCCGTAGTGGTGGGGCAGCCAGCCCCAGGGTTCGTAGGAGATCCAGGCCCAACCTGTCGGGGTCCAGTACCACCTGCCGGCCCGATACGGCTCCCAGCTCCCACCAACGGCAGGCTGCCAGGCCCAGGAGTTGATTTCATCGACGTAGACCCAGCTGCCGTAGTTGTCGAGCAGGGCCGCCTGGCGCGAGTAGCGGATGTCGACGTGCTGCGAGCTTTCGCCGGCTGGGATCTGCCGCCGCATTTCGACCCAGGCCGCAAAATCGTCGTTCCAGGTAATCTGAGCCTCACTCCGCTGCACCTCTCCAGCGCCAACCTCGGCTGAGCTTTGGGCACGGATCAGCACGCCCCCCGCCGAGGTCGCGGCCTCGGCGAGGCCGGAAAGGACTTCGACCCGCAACCCGCCGCTGGGCAGGGCCCGAATCCGATAGAGACCTCGCTCGTCGAGGTAAACGGTGGCACCACGGCCGTCGATCCGGACTGAATTGTTGGAAAGAGCAAACTCGGTGATCTCGAAAATAATCGTTCCATCGGCAAGGTAGACCACGGTTCGATCGGACTCGGCATCGCGACTGAGGGCAACGGCATCGAGACTCAAGGTCGTGTACTCGTCAAGCCACACCAGATTGGCGTCTGCGAGAACGATTTCCATCCGCGCTTCACGGGCGGTGTCGACCCGATCGCCCCCCACCAACGGCATGTTGATGACCGCTTCCAGGCTCTCCTCCTGGTTGACTGGTTGGACGGTCGCATAGCGTTCGAGGTACGAGATGTAGCTCAACGAGGTCATCTCGTCCTCGGCAGAGGCCATCAACACGGTCATGAATGTTAGGGCCAATCCTGTAATCAGGACCTTTTTCATGGTCCACCTCCCGGTCGGCCCTGGAGAGTGCAATGGGCGTGCCACATCGAGAGATTTCGGATCTGGGATTTCGAATTTCGAATTTCCACCCCATCACCCGTGTCCGGGAGGGTGGGTGGAAAATCCGAGATCCGAATTTCGAAATCCGAATTGCACATTCTACTTCCGCTGCAACTTCCGCATTTCTGTCACCTGTTGCGTCTGGCGCACTTTGATGAGCGTGCCCGCCGGATAGTAGCCACCGCGGACACTGGCGTTGGTGTAGGTGACCGAGCCCGGGCCCATCAGAACCCCCGGGTTGAGGACAGTGTTGCAGCCGGTCTTGCATCCATCGCCGAGAACTGCACCGAACTTTCGCAGGCCAGTGTGAAAGATCTCTCCGCCAGCCGAGAAGCTGATTTCGCGACCGACGTTTTTGACGTTCGAGCAGATGGTTCCGGCACCAAGGTTGACGTCGCTGCCGAGGATGGAGTCGCCGACATATGCCTGGTGGGGTGCCTTGGCACCGGGCAACAAGATCGATCCCTTGACCTCGCTGTGGGCACCGACCAGGCTGCCGGCGGCGAGCAGCACGTTTTGTCGCACGTAGGCGCCGGTTCGAATCTGAACGCCTTTCTCGAGAATCGCCGGTCCAATGATCACCGCTCCTGGTTCGATCGAGCAGCCGGCGGCGATAGCGATTCGATCTCCGAGCAGGTGCACACCGTCAGGCACATCGATGTCGATGCTCCAGTCGGACCACGATTCGAGATATTCGGAGAGCCTACCGGCGAGCGCAGCCCACACCGGTTCTGCAGGATCGAAGAGCCCTGAATGCGAAAAACCATCGATGTCGAAGAAGGTGGCAGGTCGGAAGTCGATCATGCGGGGATCTCCTCGATTTCGGGAATGCGCCGTTTGACGACCACTAACGTCTGATCGTCGTTCGGTGGAGAGACGGCGGTAAAGTCGTCGACATCCGAATAAACACGATCGACGATCGCGAGCGGGTCGAGGTGGCGAGCGGTGCGCAAGGCGTGAATCAGGCGGTCGAGTCCGTATTCTTCGTGGTCGGGCTCGTTGGTTGCCTCGGTGATTCCGTCCGTGTACAAAACCAGCAGATCCCCAGGGTCGAGTTCTTCGATGCCGAAGGTGTAACGTGCGTCGGGATGAGGACCGAGAATCATACCGCCAGTGCGAAGCAGAGAGACCGATCCGTCCGTCCGCATCACAACCGCCGCCGGATGGCCGGCGTTGCAGTAGATGATCCTTCCGTCGAGATTCATTTCGGCCAGGAACAGCGAAACGAACTTCGTGGCGAGACGGCTCCGGTGGATGATGTTGTTGAGCCGCCCGACGGTGCGCGTCAGCTTGTACTCGCGGGCGAGGCCCATGCGGAGCCCGGTGAAGACGTCGCGCACCTGCAGGGCCGCGGGCAGACCGTGGCCGGTTGCGTCCGCCACGACGACGTCGAACACATCGTCGTCGAGGGTGATGACGTCGTAGAAGTCTCCGCCCACGAACTCAGCGGCGACCGTCCGCGCCGCGATTTCGAAATCGCCGGGCTGTGGAATGTGGCGCGGCAGAATGGAGGTCTGGATCTGGCGAGCCTCCTCGATGATCTCCATCACCCGTTCTTCGCGCAGCTTCTGGTTAACGGCCAGCCGAATGATGTTGAGGGTCGAGACCAGGTTTTCGTGGTCGTCGTCGGTCGCCTCGACATCGAACGACAGGACGTAGCGTCCGTCAGCCACCGCGACCGCCGCAAACCACTCGCGTGTCCCCAGATCTGCTTCGAGGCGTTGATCGAGGCGGGAGTCGTCTCGACGCATGACGACCGAGCCAACCTCCAACAGCCTGTCGAACGGAGGATAGGTCTTCCATACTCTGAGGCCGATGGGTTCGCGCGATGCTTCGCCGAAGGTTTCCACCAGCTCGTAACTGCCGTCATCCTGGGCGTAGATTCGACCCCCTTTGATCCCGAGGTCTTCGGCAAAGCTGTCGGTGATGAAGTCGGCGGTTCTGTGAACCGTCTCCAGGGGAGTCGAACCGAGAGCGATGGTTTCCAGCGCACTTTCGATACGTCGGAACAGTGAGGTGGACGGCCGCGGCATTCCTGGATCATGTCACGAGAGATAGTCGGGCGCAAGCGCGTAACTTCAAGCTGCGGAACAGCATAGAGATGTATAGCCAGAAGGTGATATACTGGCGCCGCCCGGTTGTCAGCCGGGCCCATGGAGGACTCCCGTGAATCGTTCAGCCCTCGCCTGTGCCGCCATCGCGGCCGTTATCATTGCCACCGCATGCAGCGGCCCGGAGGCTATCCCCGAGGCGCCGATCGAGACCGTTTCCAACCACGCTACCGTCGACATCGTGTGGGAAAGGGACATGCCGGCGGCCCTGGAGCGGGCACGCAACGAGGGCAAACCGGTGCTCGTCAACTTTTACGCCGACTGGTGCGTCTGGTGTAAACGACTCGAGTCGACCACGCTCCGTGACGCCAAGGTGGCCTCGGTCCTGCAAAGCAAAGTCGTGCCCCTGAGCCTCGACGTCGATAACGAGGGCAAGGAGCTGTCGAACGAATACGGGGTCGATGGGCTGCCAATGATCATCGTGCTCGACTCCGGAGGAAAAGAAATCGGTCGGATCCCGGGCTACATGCCGCCTGACTCGTTTCTCGAGCGCGTCGAGGGATTTCTTCAGCACAGCTGACCCGAGAAGCAACCGATCCCGCGGCAAAGCCGGGGGATCTCCAAAGGACCTGAGGAATGCCGTCCACCCACCCTGAACGATCTGGTGAAGAGGGCAGGGGTGGGAATTCCTCATTCCTAATTCCTCACTCCCTGTTCATCATTCGTCGTTGCCAGTCGGAGATCCTGGTTCCGGTTTTCTGACGTCTAATTCCAACCGGCGCCTTTCGGCCGCCTCAGGGCCTTCACGGGCAGCCAGCCGATCCAACTCCGCCTGCTCTTCCGGCGTGGGCGTGGGCCGTAATCGTTCGTCGGCCACCTCCACCGCTTCGGCGGTGGGCATCGGCTCTCCCGGCTTGGGCGTGTAGAAGGGCAGCTGGAACGGCCACGGCAGATCCATGATCTCCCCCATTTCCTCGCTGCACGGGTCGACCGGTTCGGTGCCGTCGAGGAATGCCTCCAGAATCACGTTCTTCTGGTAGCTGCACGGAGGCACTGCACGTTCCCCGGTGGTCGCATCGACCGGGGTGAAGATGACACCGGCCGGCACCTGGAAGTCCTCTGCCCTCTCGGCGGCTGTGAGGGTGTCCAGGTATGTTGCCATGAAGTTGTTCCAGATCGGTTGCGCGGCAAGCGCACCGGTCATTTTTTTGGCGATCGGCGCCTTGAGATCGCGGCCAACCCACACGCCCACAGTGATCCGTGGCGAAAACCCGACGAACCAGGCATCTGAGTAGAGATCGGTGGTGCCCGTCTTGCCGGCGAGATTCGCGTCCAGCCAGCGGGCGCTGACGCCGGTGCCATGCTCGATGACGCCTCGCAGCATGTACAGGACGAGGTAGGTCACCGCCTCCGGCATCACGCGCTCGCTGTGTGGAAAGAAACGCTCCTGTAGCCGCCCTTCCCGGTCGTGGATCTCGGAGATGAAGTAGGGCTCCGGGACCTCTCCGAGATTGGCGATCCCCGAGTAGGCACGCACCAGATCGATCAACCGCACGCCGAGGGAGCCAAGCGCGAGCGACGGGTAAGGATGGAGCTCGGTGCTGATGCCGAACTTGCGCGCCGTTTCGACAACCGAACGGCTGCCTGCCAGCTGCTGCAGCTTGACCGCCGAAGCGTTATAGCTGTCCTCCAGGGCCCGTCTCAGGGTGGTGATGCCGTAGTACTTCTCGTAGTAATTCTTGGGGCAGTAGGTGAGTTCTCCGGTGCCGTCGGGGAGAAGGAAGGGCGCATCGAAGACGGTGTCGGCCGGCGTGAAGCCGTGCTCGAACGCGGTCAAGTAGACGAAGGGTTTAAATGCCGATCCGCATTGCAGCGACGACTGGACCGCGCGGTTGAACTCGGAGCGCTGAAAATCGAAACCGCCAACCAGTGCCAGGATCGCGCCCGAACGGTTGTCCATCGCGACAAACGCGCCCTCGACCTCCGGTTCCTGGAGCAAATCGACCACCAGCGGCACTTCGGATTCCTCTGTATTCTCGGGCAGAGGATCGGGCAGCCGAACCAGGATGAGATCACCGGTTTTCAGAATGCGATTGAGAGAGCTCGTCCTCGTCCATTTGGCCGATTCGAGGTGTAGCTCCGCATCGTGGGGCCCGATGCGCAGATCGGCCCGACGAGTCGACACGTCGCGAACCACGGCCCTGACCATTTCGCCGGGCACCAGCTCGAGCTGCTCCCAGCTCGGGTGCTCGAAGTCCTCCACCGATTCCAACCCGCCTTCGGCGAGAACGTTCGGCGGCCGGCGGTAGCCGATGTAGGTCATCTCGAGCGCTACCAGGCCTTCTCGAAGGGCCTTTTCTGCCTCGCCTTGCAGCATCGGGTCCATTGTGAGGTGGACTTGGAGGCCGCTGGTATAGAGGGCATCGGTGCCGTATCGGCGCTCGATCTCCTGGCGGGTCATTTCGAGGAAATAGGCGCCGCTGTCGACCCGTTCCCGGTGCAGCGCCACCCCCAAGGGCTGCGCAATCGCCTCCTCGTAGGTGGCGGCATCGATGTATCCGAGCTCGAGCATTCGCGAAAGGACCTTGTCGCGCCGGCTGAGTGCGTTCTCGGGCCGTTTGATCGGGTCGTATTTGTTGTTGGCGCTCGGGATCATACCCGCCAACAGCGCCGCCTCGGACAGCGTCAGGTCCATCGCCGACTTCTGGAAGTAGAGCTCGGCGGCTGCCTCGATTCCGTACGCACCGTGACCGAGAAAGATCTGGTTGGCGTACATCGTGAGGATCTGGTCCTTCGAGTAGCGTTTCTCGATATCGAGGGCGAGCAGAGCCTCCTTGATCTTGCGGCCGAGGGTCCGCTCACGCTTGAGGAAGAGATTCAGAGCGAGCTGCTGGGTCAGGGTCGAAGCTCCGCCACGAGACCCGATTTTGCGATCGATCACGCTATACCAGGCGGCACGCATCACGGCCCGGGGATCGACTCCTCCATGCTTGTAGAAATCGGCATCCTCGATCGCCACCACCGCATGCTTGAAATGATCCGGGATCTCCTCCGGGCCGAGGACAACCCGCTGTTCGAGGGCGTACGACGCCACCTGTTGACCGTCGGCAGCATAGATCCGGGTGGTCGCCGCAGGCTCGAAGGTGGCCAGCAGATCGACCTGGGGAACGTGCAGGAACTGAGCGATGATCCAACCGGCGAGGGCGCCCGCCAGGCACCCGACAACTCCCGCCCACAGCAAGACAGTGGCATACGACATCCAGCCGGCGCCTGAGGTCAGTCTCCTGATTGCCGCGGTGATGCTCCTGGGAGCCGGTTTCTTGCCCGGAACGACCTTCTTCTTGATCACGAGGGGACTCTAGCAGATGAAGCGTTGCCCTTGAATGGCGCAGATGTGGCAATCGTGTGGCGGGGCACACTATGATCCTATGAGATGGAGATCCTCCTCGGTGTTGGCGGCAACCTCGGCAAACCCCGGAAGGCCTTCGCACAGGCGCTCGAGGCCCTGGCCGGCACCGGGCGAGTGACCGCGGTGTCACGGTTGTGGCGCACCCGTCCCATCGGCCCCTCCCAACCCGACTTCCTCAACGCAGCGGCCCTGATCAATTGGCCGGCGGGGCCGAGGTCTTTGCTGGGCCGTTGCCGTGAACTCGAGGTGCTCGCCGGTCGCGACAGGGCAACCGAATCACGGTGGGGACCCCGAAGTCTTGACCTCGACCTTCTCATGACGGCCTCCGCAGTGTGCCGCGGTCCCGGCCTCGAGATTCCCCACCCTCGACTGCACGAGCGGCGCTTCGCTCTCGAACCCGCCGCCGAAATCGTTGCGGACTGGGTCCACCCCGCGCTTGGGCTTACTCTTGAAGAGCTGGTTGAGGAGGCGCGCCACAACGAACCCGACGCCATCCTCGAAGTCCTAGATTTTGATTACTGAAGTAACCACCACTTCTGCCGCAGTCCACCTGTCCACGTAGGAATAACCACAGAGGCACAGAGACACAGAGAAGTCCACAGAGGGTTTTCATAGCTGGCGCTGGATAACACTCAAGTGGCGCGGAGTTTCGTCTCGATGGATGGCCCGCCGCCACACGATTTATTCTCTCTGTGTTGCACTCTGTGCCCTCTGTGTCTATGTGGTTCAGACTGCCTGGGGAGTGTGCTACAGCGTTAGCTACAGCCTTTGACAGCGATCACTTGACCGGTCGTGACCCGGGTTTGGAGATAGGCACATTGTCGCGACAGAGAGGGCATGTATCGGTCGCCCAGATCGGAAAATCCACCTCGAGCAGCGCGCAACTCGGCAACGGCGAGAAGGGCTGTGCTTCGCCCGAACGATTGACAACGGAGGCCACCCCAATCACCTCGGAACCTAGATCTTCGAGGATCGCGATGACCTCGCGGGTGGAGCGTCCGGTGGTGACGACGTCCTCCACCACCACGACCGGCTGGTCCTTTTCGAGCCCAAAGCCTCGCCTGAGGACCATTTCGCCCTCCGCTCGCTCGGTAAAAATGAAGGGCAGGTCGAGGGCGCGCGCCGTTTCATGACCGATGATCAACCCACCCATTGCCGGCGAGACGATGATCTCGGGTTCGAGACCGGCGGCACTGATTGCGTCAGCGAGAAGGTGCCCGGCACGGGCCGCGCGGCGGGGGCGGGCGAGGAAGAGGGCGCACTGGAGATAATCACCCGAATGGAGACCCGACGACAACAGAAAATGGCCCCGCTGGTGGGCACCGCAGGCAGTGAGCTCATCGAGAGTGAGGATATCGTTCACGTTTGTTCGCGCTCGATGCCATAGGCTCGCATCTTCTTGTAGAGATTGGAGCGCGGCGTCCCAATAATGCGCGCAGTCGCGGCGACGTTCCACCCGTTGCGCTCGAGATGACGACAGAGAAACGCAATTTCGGACCGCCGCTGGAACTCCTGCAGCGACGCCAGGTCGAGTAACGAATCCATCGCACTGCTCGCCGGCAGGGTCGGCAGATCGACCCTCGAGATGATGTCGTCGAGCTCCATGATCACCGCCCGCTCTACGACGTTCTTCAGCTCGCGGACGTTTCCCGGCCACTGATGCCTTTTGAGCTGATCGAGAGCGGCGTCACTCCAGGTCTTGGGTCGCCGGTTGTACTCGCGGCAGAACTGATCGGTGAGGTGTTCGACAAGGCTCTGGATGTCCTCCGGGTGCTCCCGCAACGGTGGGGTGCGCAGGACCACGACCGCTAACCGGTAGTAGAGGTCCTCGCGAAATCTCGCCGACCGGACCTCCTCAACGAGGTCTTTGTTGGTCGCCGCGATGACCCTCACATCGACCTGGAATCCACGGCCCGAGCCTACGGGCTCGACCTCACCATCCTGGAGAACCCGCAGCACCTTGGCCTGGGTCTTGAGGCTCATGTCGCCGACCTCGTCGAGGAAGATCGTGCCCCCGTCAGCCTGCACGAATTTTCCGATCTGACGTCTGTGGGCGCCGGTGAACGAGCCCTTCTCATGGCCGAAGAGCTCGGACTCGATCAGCTCTTCCGGTATGGCCGCCGAATTGACGCGTACGAATTGACGGCGTGCCCGGTCCGACAGGTGGTGCAGCCTCCGCGCCACCAACTCCTTGCCGGTGCCCGACTCACCCGCGATCATGACCGTGGCGCGAGACGGCGCAACCCGGGAGATTTCTTCGCGCAGCTGGTGCATGGCCGAGCTTCCACCGAGCAGTGGTGGAGGCTCCGCACCCGCACCGAGCTCACGGACGACCCTCCCCTGGGCCACTGCCCCGCGCACGGCAAGCAGCAACTCCGCGCGATCGGGAGGTTTGGTGAGATAGCCGGCCGCCCCCGCCTCGAGACACTGGCTCGAGGTGAACTCGTCGCCGTGGCCGGTGAGGATGACGATTGGGATTTCGAGCCCCCGTTGCTTGAGGTTTTCCATCAGCCCGAGGCCGTCCATGCCCGGCATCTTGATGTCGAGCAGAGCCGCATCGGGTGGATTGGCGTCGAGGGCCTCCAGAGCCTGGAAGGCGTCGCCCGCTTCCTCGAACTGATAGCCCGCGCCGGTCAGAATGCGCTTGAGAGCTTTCCGAACGCCCGGATCGTCATCGATGACTAAGACTGTGCCTTCCATGGACACCATGGTAGTTCATCCCGTGCCCGTTTCCGTCCCCGTCTCCGTGCCCGGGGTTCGGGGAATGAAGATGCAAGATGAAAGATGCAAGATCCGCCCCCCCAAACCCTACGAATCCAGGCGGGGCGGGTGGGACTTGTACCTTGGATCTTGTGTCCGGGTGGCCGGGTGGGTCACTCCACGGCGAATTTGACGCCTTGCGCCAGGGGAAGCTCTCCGCCCCAGTTGATAGTGCAGGTCTGGCGACGCATGTAGGCCTTCCACGCATCGGAACCGGCCTCACGGCCCCCCCCCGTTTCCTTCTCACCGCCAAATGCGCCACCGATCTCCGCCCCCGAGGTGCCGATGTTGACGTTGGCGATGCCGCAGTCCGAGCCTTCATGCGAAAGAAATTCCTCGGCTGTATGGAGATTCGAGGTAAAGACGGCCGAGGACAGGCCCTGGTCGACTGCATTGTGGTGGTGCATCGCCTGGCCGAAATCGTCGAACTCGAAGACATAGAGAATCGGTGCGAACGTTTCTTCGCGCGCCATCTCGATATCGAGTGAGGCCTTGACGATTGTCGGCTCGACAAAGAAACCCTCGCGGTCCGGACGACCGCCCCCATAGAGGATCTCGCCGCCCTGCTCGCGGATGGCTTCGAGTGCCGCGAAGTGATCCTCAACGGCGCGCTCATTGACGAGCGGGCCCATCAGAACGCTCTCGTCCAACGGGTCGCCAATGCTGATGCTGGGATAGGCCTTGAGCAGGCGGTCGATCACCTCGGAGGCGATGTTCTTCTGCAGAAAGAGGCGACGAAGGCTGGTGCAGCGCTGGCCGGCAGTGCCGACCGCGGCAAATAGAATCGCCCGCACCGCGAGCTCGACGTCGGCGTCCTCGGCAACGACGATGGCATTATTGCCGCCGAGCTCGAGGATGCTTCGGCCGAAGCGTTTGGCGGTGGTCTCAGACACGTGCTGACCCATCTTGGTGGAGCCGGTGAAAGAGACCAGCGGCACTCGTTTGTCGTTGATGAGGCGCTCACCGACCGTGCGGCCCGAGCCGACGACAAGGTTGAACACCCCGGGCACGCCATGCCGCTCCATCACCCGGTTGCAGATGTGCTGAACCGCAACCGCAGTGACAGGGGTGTCCGATGACGGCTTCCAGACTGTCGTGTCACCGCATACGGCGGCAAGAGCCGCGTTCCACGCCCACACCGCGACCGGGAAATTGAATGCGGTCACGACCCCGACAACTCCCAGTGGATGCCACTGCTCGTACATGCGGTGGCGTGAGCGCTCCGACATCATAGTCGGACCATAGAGCTGGCGGGAAAGACCGACCGCGAAGTCGCACATGTCGATCATCTCCTGGACCTCACCAAGGCCCTCGGAGAGGATCTTCCCCATTTCGAGGGAGACCAGTCTGCCGAGCGGATCCTTGAATTTCCGCAGCTCGTTGCCGAGGTCGCGCACGACCTCGCCACGCGCGGGGGCCGGCACCATTCTCCAGGTCTTGAAGGTTTCGGCGGCCGCCGCCAATACCTTTTCATATGCGGCCTCGTCGGCCTGGATGATGGAGGCGATAGGCTGGCCGTTGGTGGGGTTGTACGAAACCAGCTCGTGCGTGTCAGTGGCAGCGATCCACTCGCCGGCGCACGCGCCGGGGTTCGATTCTCCAACCCCTACCTTCAGGTCGACGCCGAGATCCGAAAATGCCTGCTTGATATTCTGGAGATTGTCGGTCATCTGAGGGCCTCCCGCGGCCAGTCGCCGCGCGGGGATTCTACCCCTAACCTCGCCTGCTGCCAAGTCAAAACTCAACGCTTGAAATGGTATCCGAAAGACGAGGATTAGTCGTCGGCGTCGTCTTTTCGAGAGGAAAAATAGGTCTCCCAGTCAGAGACTTCCCGAGGTGACAGCTTCGTTTCCCGCGACAGGAGGCGAGGCTTGCGCGGTTTCCGGGATCGCCAGTCGTCGAGCGTCCGCACCTGGCCCCCCCGTGCGCGCACGCGGTCGCGGAGCGCGCGATCATCGGTGACCACCACCCAATCCGAAGCTCTGCTGGACTGCGGTAGAAGGCCCAGGATCAAATCGTCGGCGCTGGCGGCTCCCGAGTACCGAATGGTGAGCCGACCGAGTTGTTCGGTATCCGGAGAACCTTCGGGCGGCGGCCCATCAAACACGACGTTCAGGCTCATTCCCCCGTCGCGGACGACATCGAGGGCCCGGCGGCGCACGCTGTCCCGGTTCTGCTGATCATTCGGCAGGCTGTGGAGAAGATTGTTGCCGTCGATGATGACCGGCATTGGGGCTAACGCATCGAGCGGGCTCGACGCAGCAACCGTTGCAGCTCACGGTTGCCCGCAAGATCCTTGTACATCTGGTTGGCCTTTTGGTTGTCGGGATCGATCGCCAGGACGCGTTCCAGGGACTTGCGTTGGCGTTCCGCGTGATTGCGCCGCCGCCAGAAATCGGCCAGCTCGAGCCACGCGTCGACATTCCTCGGGTCCGCCTCGATCGCACGTCGCATACAGGCGAGCGCGCGGTTCACCCACAGCGGGTTGCGCTGCAGGAGCCGAGAAAGTTTGATCAACTCGGCAGGCCGTGGTTCGAGCGCACAGGCCTGCTCGAGGAGTTGGATTGCGAGGTAGAGCTCGTCCTCCTTGATGAGTTCATTCGCGCGTTTGACGTTGGCCTCGACCAGAGCCTTGCGCGCCTGTGCATCAACCGCAGCCTTCTCTGTGGCGTCGATTTTTTTGCGATCCGTGGCCAGGGATTTCAGGATCTCGTCATAACGTGCACGGGCTCGGAAGTGCGACAGCACCTCGTAAGCCGCACGACCCCGCTCGACGATCCGTTCGAGGTGGGCGGTCATGTCCCGCAGGTAGGAGACCGGGTTCTCGGAAGAGAATCGGTTCTGGATCTTCTCCCAGGATTCCTTGATTTCGCCGGGATTGGCGTCGCGTTTGAGATTGAGCGCCTGGTAATGATCGACCTTGGTGACTTCTTCAGACAACTTCAGGATGTACCGGCGCTCCTCGAGTTGACGCTCCGTGAAGTCGAACTCATCCTCACCCGGCTCCTCGGCTTTCTCCTCGACCTTCTCCTCGCGCGGCTCTTCTTTCTCGGCCACCGGTATCGGTTGGTCCGTCGGGCTGCCGTCACCCACGATGACCGTCCCCGACAACAGGAGTGTGTAAAGCGTTTGGTAAGTCTGTTCTTCCGGGAGTGAGGAAAGACGGATGAGGCCGGCGACGTCTGGAGCGGCGTCCAGGCGGCTGAGCAGGAAGCCTTCGGTCGGTGTGAGCTGGACATCTTCGAGCATGTCGCTCAAGGAGCCCGAGATCTTCACCTTCTGATCGGGTGGTCCGATGACCGCTCGAATGGTGTCAACGTCCTTGAATTCCCTCGCCGCGAGTAGTACGACTTCGGCGGTGACGACATTGGGAAGGGTGTCGAGTTGGCCCTCTCCGCCTCCTTCGATGAACTCGCACGAAGTGCCTGGTGCCCTCGCAGCCCTTCGAATGATCTCCAGCGCGAGCTGTTCGAGCTCGGCATCGAGTTCCTCGAGGGTCATATACCCCTTGTTGACCAGGATCTGACCGAAGGGCTGAGGGGCACCACCACCCTGGGCGAGGAGCATGAGGGCTCGGTCGTCCTCGGCTATTTTCCCCCTTGCCACCAGCCACGTGCCAAGCTTCTCTTCCTCGACATACGACCGGGCCGCGCGGATCTCACCCCTGGTAAACATGATTTCGCGCGTCGCACCATCGGCCGTCGCGCTGAGCGCACCGGTCACCCCGGCTTTCGTTAGATCAGCCATCATGGACGGCAACGGCCGGTTATTCTTCACCGCCATGGATTCAATTACCCGCTGATGCCGGTGGTTCCAACTCGTCGCCGGTCAGCTCGATGGGATGTGGATCGAATCCCTGCTGCAACAGTCCGTCCGGAATGCCGTCGATCGCCGCTTCAGCCGCCTCGCGGGTCGAAAATCGCCCCCATACCAACCGCCAGCAGGGTTCTCCATCGCCGGCATCTGCAGAAACAGGGCGCACGACCTTTGGGTTCTGCTGCGCCTTTTTGAGCACCCGCTGCAGGTCCTGCGGCTCACACCCCATATCTATGACCAATGACCAGGCGAGATCGCCGCCACCTGCCGCACCATGCGCGGGCTCGGAATCTCCGGATCGCGCCATGATAAAGAGGATCACCGCGAGCACAACAAAAAGCGCCGCCGCCGCACCGAGAATCCAGCTGACCGGGATGCGTCTCTTTGGCCCGGCACTGATTTCCTCCGCCGGGAGGAGATCAACGTCATCAGTGATGTGCAGTGGAGTCTCGGGTTCGAGGATGCCGGTGACCACCAACCCCGCAAGCAGTCGCAGGACTTCTCCGACGCCGTGATTCGAGCTCTCGGCGACTTCGCACGCGCTCCGTTCGCCGGTGATTTTGGAGACAATCAGATCCGCCTCTTCCGACAGGCGCAGCGGAGCGTAGAGGTCGAGAAATCCGGGCGACCTGACGAGCAGGACGTCGTCGTTGGGCAGAATGGCTGCGGCCGTGTCACCGGAGGTGTCCGAAAGCACGAGCTCGACCAGGGTATGGGTGATCGAGATTGTCGCTCCGTCGACGTCGTCGGGTTCTCCCTCCACAATCTCCAGCTCGCGGTTGGTGTCGAGCAACCACGCTCGCAAGCTCTTTTGAATAAGCTCTTTGGCTGCTCCCATGGCATAGGTTTCGGCAATCTGACCGTCCCTCGCCAACATGCGCGCCTCTTCGAGGAGGTCGCGTCTACCGACCGGCTGACAGCTCAATCGTCTGCTGAGTTCGGTGGAATCTATGCCCTCGACGAAACGGATACGCCCCTGATGGATCCTCAGAATGAGCTCGCCGTCGGCCCACGCGAGGCGTGCGGCACCGCCTTCGCGGCGACCGATCCACTGTCCAAATTGCCAGATTTCAAGGGGGTCGCTCATGGCCCCAGAGTATTGCATATGGCAGTGGGTTGTAAAGCAAACGAACAGTCAGCAGCCCAGGCTTGTCGCTCCCCCTGCGGAGCCCGTCGAGAGCACGGCGGAGGGTTGACACACAATCGATTGACCTCTACCATGACGCTCCCAACGGTCAGCCGCTTGGGAGGTTAGCTCAGTTGGTTAGAGCACCTGCCTTACACGCAGGGGGTCGTGGGTTCAAATCCCCCACCTCCCACCAACTCTGGCCGACACGATGCGGGGTCGTAGTTCAGCTGGTTAGAACGCAGGCCTGTCACGCCTGAGGTCGCGAGTTCGAGTCTCGTCGGCCCCGCCATTGTCGCAAGATTCAGCCGCCCTAACGGGCGGCTTCTTCTTTCTCCCCACGCTCGGTTCCTCGTCTCCGCGTCACTGGCGGGCTCTCGCAACGCGATCCACCTTCTCGGCTCGCGTGCGATCGCATACCGCCATTGCCACCGAGTTCGAGCCTCGTCGGCCCCGCCGTTGTTGACGAAACGCCGCCTCTAGCGAGGCGGCTTTTTCACAACCATCAACAGTGACGGACCTCGTCTCCAGGATCGAGCTTTAGAGTTCGACGAGGCAGTCGGTTGAGCCGTGGACGTTGGCCTCGTAGCCGTCCGCCGCCTCGTCGTTGAACCATGAGCCGTCATCAGAGCGGTAGCGGAAGTGGTAGGTGGCGTCCGCAACCAGTGGCACCACCGCGCTGAATGTTCCGTTGCTGCGACGAACCATGGGATCGGCGTCAGGGTCCCAATCGTTGAAGTCGCCGACCACCGATGCCGGCAGGCGCGAATCGTCGGCGGGCAGGATGAAGCTCACCTTGACGGTGTTCGAGCCGCTGATTTTTCGACGCTTAAGCATGACATCGTCTCCTTTTCGCGATCATAACTGGAATTGCCGGTGTCCGAACATTCATTCTCCAAGATTTCCGCTCGGAACCGTCATTCCAGGTAACCGAGTGCCTTGAGCTGTTCCACGGTTTGGTCGTCGAGTTTTCGGGTCGCCAACGTGTCGAGACTTCCCAACCCGTCAGCCACCCGGGCGAGGCATGCCGCGATGGCATCCGACGGAGCTGCGTCGACCGGCGCCAGGTTTTCGAGCTCGTCGGGGTCGGTCGCGAGGTCATAGATCTGGATCAGTTGCCGGCTCACCTTGATGATCTCCTTGCGGTCGCCGTTGATCACACCCACCCACAGCAATCCCTTGGATCGTTTCCGGTCGTCGTCGTGAGTGCCGCCATGGACAGCGCCGCGATGGGCCTGATAGCAACCGATGCGTTCTTCGAGTTCTTCGGCGCCTCTCGCGGTCTTCGCCCAACTCGCCCCCGGGAGATCGTCGGGAACTTCAACACCAACCAGCTCCAGCAGGGTCGGCATGAGGTCCAGCAGGGTTGCTTGCGAACTCACTGAGCCGGCTGGGATGACCCCCGGCCACACAATGCCGAGAGGAATCCGGAGTGACGGCTCGTAAAGGTACCGGCCGTGACCCCAGTAGTCATGTTCGCCAAGGCTTTCGCCGTGATCCGCGGTGAACACCACCAGGAGATCTTTGTCGTCCACCACCTGCCGAACCCCTTTGAGAAGGCGCGCGATGGACTCGTCCACAGCCGCGATTTCGGTATCGTAGCGGTCCCTTTTCGTCAGCTTGTCGTCGTTGACGCCGAGCCGATCGGCGTACTCGCCGTGAAAACGATACGGCGCATGGGGTTCGATGTAGTGGACCCACAGAAAGAACGGCTTTCCGGGTCCCTTTTTGCGTTCTTCTCTCGTCCAATCGAGAGCGTCATCGGTTACATCCTCGCAGGTGGCCTCGCTGTTGAGGATGCCGAACCACCGCCGGCGCTCGAGGCGCTCGCCATAGGTTTCGAAGTGCTCGCCAAGCAGCGTCAGGTTATCTTTGAGAGTCCAGGTGCCGACGAATGCGGCCGTCTTCCAACCATTTTCGGATAGGATCTTTGGCATCGAATTCAGACCGGGCTGCATACGGAGGCCGTTTCGAGTCGCAGCGTGGACGTGCGGCTCGAGCCCGGTAACCATCGAGCACATCGCCGGAGCCGTCAACGGTTCCGGAGTCCAGGCGCGTTTGAAGCGCAGTCCCTGGGACATCAGCCGGTCGATATTGGGTGAGGTGGCTCTCGAGTAGCCGTAGCTGCCGAGATGGTCCGCACGGAGGGCATCCACAGTGATCACCACGATCGATGGACGGGGTGATGCCGACTCAACCTTCACGGGAGAGAAGCCCATCAAACCCACAAGGATTGAGAATTCTGCAACGATCAGTTTTTTTCGCTTCAACTTCACGCGACACCCCGATCGCCCGATTGTCGGCCGCACATTGTACTTCATGTCCCAGGGGCGTGAAATGCCCGAATCCGAGACGGCGGTCCAGGTTGGCACAGGATGTGTTCATCGAAAAATCACCCCTTTGGTTCTCAATGTTGGCATCTGTCTTGCGATAGATCGACAGTGGAGCGTTTGTGACATATCTACGCCTTCCGTCGCGTCCTCCAACAACCCCCTCACCGGGGCGGCCGTGGCCACACCGCCTGCAGGCGACGATCAGCCTGGGAAGGGCAATCGTCGCCTTCTACATCGTCACGCTGCTGACCGCCGTCATCTCCGCTCGGACACTTGCCGAGAACGAGCTCAGCCACCCCGGGCTTCCAGAGGCCACACCGTACGCGACGGCTCCCCCTGTCGCCGGCGACTAGGCCCCATTCCCGAGATCTCCCGCGGTACACTTGACCCGAGATGGATTCCTTCGATCGCAATTGGCGCGGTCTGCAGCTCGAGACGTTGGTCGATCTGTCGCTGACAATCGGCGGCGTGTTGTCGGAGGAGGAACTGGTCGACGAGCTCCTGCATAGATCGGTCGGCACCCTCGACGCCGGTTCCGGCTTCGTCAGCACCCTCCACCCGGGAGGTCAGGAAGCCATCGTGCGGTCGGTGGGGCTGCCCCAGAGCGGTGAGGTTGTGAGATCGTACTTCGAACCCCACCTTCTCGATGACCTTGCTGCCGGACAGGTCGTCCACGCTCAGCGCACGACCGACGAGCCACCCTTCGAACTCATGGCCGCTCCCATGCTCTGGCAGCAGCGGATTGTAGGCATGGTGGTTCTCGCCGACAAGGAAATCCGGGAGGGAAGGGCTCCCTTTTCCGAAGGCGACGCCCGTCTCTTGTTATCGATGGCGAGTATGGTGGCAACCGCCGTGGCCACGGCGCGGCGCGTCCAGGCCATCGAACGTGAGCGCCAGCGTCTCGCCGACGAAAACCGCGCTCTGCGCGATGTTGCTCGTCGCGAGGGCTTTGTCGGCGAGTCACCTCCGATCGAAGAGATGTTGGAGCTGGTGCGCAGGGCTGCGCCAACCGGCGTCAACGTGCTCTTGCGCGGCGAGTCCGGGGTCGGCAAAGAACGGGTCGCCCGTCTCCTCCATTCCTTTTCCGACCGCTCGCGGGGGCCATTCGTGCCCCTCAACTGCGCAGCGCTCCCCGAGACCCTGCTCGAGTCGGAACTTTTCGGCATCGAGGCGGGAGTGGCCACTGGAGTGCAGCGCCGTCACGGAAAAATCGAGCTCGCCAACGGCGGCACCCTGTTCCTCGACGAAGTGGCGGATCTCTCCCTCGCGTTACAGGCGAAGCTCCTGCGTGTGGTCCAGGAGCGCGAGTTCGAACGCCTCGGCGGCCGCGAGCGGATCCCCGTCGACATCCACCTGGTGACCGCCACCAACCGTGATCTCGAAGCGATGGTCGAACAGGGCGAGTTCCGGCGCGATCTGTACTACCGTCTTCGAGTGGTGGTGGTCACGGTCCCGCCGCTTCGCGATCGCCGGGCCGATGTCCCATTACTCGCACGACATTTTCTTGAGCTCTATGGCGACCGCTTCGGGCGCCCTGGCCTCTCACTTTCGCGAGAGGCCCTCGCGGCCCTGATGGCGCACCCCTTTCCCGGCAACGTCCGCGAGCTTGAAAACGCCATCCAGGCCGCCACTGCCCTCGCGCCCGAAGAGACCATTACCGTTGACGACCTTCGCCTCGAGATCGAGAGCAAGCGGGACCCAAGCTCCGGCGGCTTGATCAGTCTCGACGAGGTGGAACGACGCCACATCGAAAATGTGCTCCGTGCGGTGGATGGAAACCGCCAGGAGGCGGCACGCATCCTCGGCATCGATCGCACAACCCTCTATCGCAAGCTGCAGCGTTTTGCATCTCATGATGCAGAAAGCATCAATTAATTTAAGCCTTTTTTAATAAATAATTAAAGTCTGATTGCTCGGCTGATGATATCGATCTGTAGCAGAATGCATCAATCTGATGGTCAGTTTCCGGGCCTCGACAATGGCACAGTTCTTGCCACTGTCGTGGCCGGAGGTTGTTTGATGAGGTCACTGGCAATCCAGCGATACTCGGCGGCTGCGGCAATCGCGGCACTCGCCGTCACCATGGCCCAGGCGCTGACCCTCAACCTCACCTTCCCAATCCAACAGATCCAACTTGCGTGGACCCTGACGCGAGTTCTGCTACAGTTGTAGGCTCATCATGGAGGTGGTGCTGCACCTTCCGGTGGTGCCCAACGTGGAGTTGGTGGCAGCGAAAGCCGTAGAGACCCTGGGCGGTGCGCTTGGAATGCATCAATCCCACGTGGAGGCAGCAAGCGTTGCCATGGTGGAGGCCTGTCTGAACGCCATGGAGCACGGTGGTGGACCGTTCACCGTCCGCTTGCGGAGCGACGTTCAGGACTCGAGGCCATGCCTCGTAATTGACGTTGAGGATCACGGACAAGGTTTCGATCCGGCAACTGCGCCACAGAACAGCGCGGCGCGGGTCATTGGGAGCTCAATGAAGCGGGGATGGGGCCTGACATTGATCCGTGAGCTGATGGACGAGGTGCAGATTCGGTCGACACCCGGGAATACCCTGGTGTCTATGCGAAAGTACGTGGAGAGTTCACCATGAACGAAGAGCGGATCAAAATTTCGCAGGATCTCCTATCCGACGGCTTCGGTGTCATTGCCGCGTCGGGGTATATCAACAACGAGGGCGGGCAGGCGATCGCCGATGCAGCGAACAAGCTGATGGGCCAAGGGTGCAAAACCCTGCTTATCGACCTTGACGGAACTCGCATCATCAACTCCATCGGAGTATCGATTCTGCTCGAGATTCTCGAGAAGCTGATGGACGAAAAGGGCCAACTCGCCTTTTGCAACCTGACGCCTACGATCTCCAAGACCTTCGAAATCATGGGTCTGGTGCAGTATGCGTCGGTGTATCCGGATCGCGAGACGGCTCGTGCAGCGATCGCGGGAGATGCCTCTGTCTGAATTACTGCGCCTGGCGGACGTCGCGCTCAGCGGTCACGCCGGCCCCGACCTCCCCGAGGAAATCCTTCGGGTTGTGGTCGAGGAAACCGGATCGCGAGCCGGGGTGTTGAAGAGCGGCGATCAGGCGATCGCCCGCTGGCCACGCACCGTGTCCGCCCAGGTTGAGGAAGCCACCGAAGGCTGGAGCGAAATTCCGTTTGGGGGTGACGAGGGACCATGGTGCCTTCGGCTCCTTCAGCTCGATCGCTTCGATGAGGCTACCCTCGACGCGACCCGGATCGGCCTTCGCGCGTGGCAGCTCCGGGGGGAGCTCAGACGCAGTCGTTTCGACGAGCGTTTCCACCTCTGGGAACTCGAGGCCATCCGCTCCATCGCCACCGGCATCGGCGGTATTCTCGACACCGAGACCCTGGCCGAGGAGCTGATCAGCCACCTCGTTGCCCTGCTCGGGCTCCGTTCGGCCCACCTCTATCTCGGTGATTCGCCGGACTCTGCCTCCGTCGTCGGTGGCTTCGGTCCGGCCCGCCTCGAGGAAAAAGATCTGGAGCCCGCGTGGCGCCAGGGAATCTACAACGACGATCTCGTCGCGCTTCCCCTGAAAACCGACGCCGGCACCCTCGGAATTCTGGTCGCCAGCGACAAAGAGGCCCGCGCAGGAACCGAACCCTTCGCGGCCAACGACGTGCGCCTGCTTGAGCTTTTCGCGGTCCAGGTCACAGTGGCCATGGAGTACGTGCGACTGACTCACGAATCCCTCGAACGTGAGCGACTCAAACGCGAACTCGAGATGGCGGCAGTGATCCAATCACACCTCCACCCGCAGCAGTTTCCGGATCCCGAGGGTTACCGCCTTGCCGTGCGCTCGTCATCGAGTCGTCAGGTCGCGGGCGACACCTATGACGTATTGATCCGGGACGGCGTGCTCATTGCAACGGTCACAGACGTCTCCGGCAAAGGCGTCGGGGCGGGCATGATCGCAGCAGGCGTCCACGCCGGAGTCCGCTTGATGGCCACCGGCTCCCGTGACCTCTCAGAGGTCGCCGGGCGCATCAACTCGTACCTCGCCGGCGCCACCGCGGACAATCGATTCGCTACCTTCGCCATGGTCAGCATCGATCCCGACGGTAGGGTTCGTGGGGTCAACGCGGGCCACCTTCCGGTACTTATCCGGCGAAGGGACGGAACAATCGAGGAGATCAACAGTAGCGGCCTGCCGCTCGGGATCCTCGAGGCGGCGAGCTACTCGGAATCGGTGACCCGGTTGGAGCCGGGTGATTTGGTGGCGCTTTTCACCGACGGACTCACCGAAGCCGAGGACTCGGACGACGAAGAGTTCGGTGTGGAGCGCGTAGCACGGGTCGCGGCCGAGCTCGCAGAGCCGACCGCCGAAAAGCTGTGCGACGCGATTCTCGAGGCGGTGGAGGCCCACACCGGCGGCGGCGCACTGAATGACGATGCAACGCTGCTGGTCGTCGAGCGCTTACCGTAGCGATCAGCTTTCAGCCATCGGCTGTCAGCTCCCCACCCACCCCTATGCGATGAACTGATCGCTGAAAGCTGATCGCTATCCTTCGTACAGGCTTTCGATGAGATCGAGATACTGCTTCTCCACCACCCTGCGTTTGACCTTCAGGGTCGGCGTCAGGGTTCCATCATCGATTGACAACATGAGGGGCAACACGGCGTGCTTCTTGATCTGCTCGTAGCTCGCGAGGTTCTCGTTGGTGGTCTCGACAACCGCGGCAAATACTTCCGTGAGCTTCGGGTGACGCGTGATCTCCTCGATCGACGAATAGGAGATGCCCTCATTTTCGGCCCACGCTTCGAGCGCCTCGGTGTTGGGTGAGAGCAACACCACGAGGTACGGCCGGCGGTCACCAATAATGACCGCGTTGTCGACAAGCGGCGAACGCTTGAGCTCGGCCTCAATCGGCTGCGGTGCGATGTTCTTTCCGCCGGCGGTGACAATCAGGTCCTTCTTGCGGTCGGTGATACGGATGAAACCATCCCCGTCGATCTCAGCAATGTCACCGGTGAGAAAAAAGCCGTCGGAATCAAAGACCTCGGCCGTTTTGTCGGGGAGGTTCCAGTAACCCTTCATGACCGACGGCCCTTTGACGCACAGCTCGCCATCCTCGGCAATTTTCGCCTCGACGTTCGAGATTGCCTGCCCTACGGTACCCAGTCTGGTCTTGCCAGCCGCGAAACCATTGACCGAGATCACCGGCGATGTCTCGGTGAGACCATAGCCCTCGAGGATCCTGATGCCGATGGAGTGAAAGAACTCGTTGGTGAACAACGGAAGAGGAGCGCCGCCGGAGACACAGAAACGCAATCTCCCGCCAAGGGCCTCGCGAACCTTGGACAACACCAGTTTGTTCGCGAGTGCGTAGGAAAATCCTCCCGGCGTTTCGCCTGCGAGCTGCCGGGGGTAGTTCTTGCGCCCGACCCCAAGCGCCCAGTTGAAGAGTGCGCGGCGAATCGGCGGCGCGTTGTTCGCCTTGTCCATCACCTTGTCATAGACCTTTTCGTAGATCCTAGGGACGCTCGCGAAAACGGTGGGTTTGATGGTGGTCAGCAGATCGCCAACGTGGTAGACCGAACAGTAGGCCTTGGTGACGCTCCGATACATATAGAGGTAGCCCAACATCCTCTCGAAGACGTGGCAGAGGGGCAGGAACTCGAGGCAGAAATCTTCGGGACTGACCGGAGCTCGCTCAGCTGATGGCAGGACGTTTTGTACCAGGTTTTCGTGGGTCAGGATGACACCCTTGGGGTTACCGGTTGTGCCCGACGTGTAGATCAGGGTCAAGATGTCTTCGGCGTCGATCTTTTCCGCACGCTGCCAAAAGAGGTCTTCCGCGTCGCCCGACCGGCCCGAGTCGATGACCTCGGCGAGCGGCAACACGCCGGCGGCACACGGGCCTTCAATCTGGATCAGATGTGTGAGATTGGGGCATTCGTCGCGGATTTGCAGGAACTTCGCCATCTGGTCGGCGTTTTCGGCAACCGCTACCTTGCAGCCCGAGTCCTTGACCTGGTACGAGATCTGGGCGTGGGTCAGGGTTCCGTAGACAGGCACGTCTGCGGCCCCGAGGTCGATAGTGGCGAGGTCGACGATGTGCCACTCCGGCCGGTTATCGGTCAACAGCATGACGCGGTCGCCGCGGCCGACACCAAGCTTCTCCAGACCCGCCGCAAGTCCGGCGGTGCGACCGAAAAAATCGGACGTGCTCAGAGTGGTGTAACCGTCAAGGGTGTAGTGGAAGTAGTGCTCTTCTTTTGAACTCTCAAACTCATGGCGGTAGAGATCGAGGACGTTCTTCTCGGTCATGGCTGCTCCCCCCCGTGATTGCTACAGGGTGCGATGCCATCCGTGAGCATGCGAACGAGCGGTCGATGGTGACGCAACAGGTCACCGGGACTTTCGGCCAACAACCAGCTCATGACGAGCTCATCGACGGCTCCAAAGACCAGATTGGTTGCAAGTCCGGGACTGATATCTCCTCGGAACACACCCAATTCCTGGCCCTCCGTGATGATGTCGCGCACCCGATTCAGATACTCGCCGAGTTTACCACGCGTGAACAAGCTCATGAATCGACGCGAATGGCGGGTCTCGATCTGTAAGACGTTGGCCAAAGCGCGGTCGCGACCGAGGGTTTCCAGGTGCAGGCGGATCATGACGCTCAGCTTCTCGACGGGGTCATCCAAGGCTGCGATCTCCGTGTCGAGCCGTTCGATAAACCGTCCCAGGACGTCGTCGAAGATCGACATCAACAGATGCTCTTTGCCCTCGAAGTACAGATACAACGTTCCGTCCGCCACCTCCGCAGTGGTGGCGACATCGTTCATCCTCGCGGCAAAATAGCCCTTCGAAGCAAAAACCTCGATGGCAGCTCGGAGGATCCGGTTCCGCTTCTGCTCACGCGGCGTCAGCTCGCGACTCTTTTCGCTCTCCGGCATGAGGCCTCCATATGAATGAACCGTCATTCATAGTCTACATCTCCCCATCGCGGATGCGTTTCCGCAACAGCGATCCACGTCCGTGGCTCTGATGTGATAAGAAATGACCATTAGTCATTTATAATTGACTTATGGTCATCACGAACGTGAACCGCTGTGGGTGAACGCCGAGCCACCAACCCCACGGCGAAGAAGGTTCGCGGTCAACACATGTTGGCCGCCGCAGCTGAGATGCTCGAGGCCTGGTCCTACTCTGACATCACAATGGATCGGATCGCCAAGAGTTCAGGTGTCGCCAAGGGGACTCTCTATCTCTACTTCCGCACCAAGGAGGCACTTTTTCTGGCGCTCTACGAGGATCGACTCAGCGCCTGGTATACGGAGCTCCAGGCATTGGCCGATCACGGCACAGGCGCCGTCGATCGGTCGGCCGCCGCACGGGTCATCGCTTCGACCCTTGCGGCGCGGCCAACCCTGGTCCGTCTTCACGGTCTCCTCCATTCCACTCTCTGCCACAACATCGACCTCGAATCCACCCTCGACTTCAGACGGCGCCAGCAGAGAATGATTTCTTCGTTGGCCCCCGCCCTGGCCAGACGCATCGATGGACTTTCAGAAGCCGACGCCGTCCGTTTCCTGATCCGCCTCGAAGTGATTGTCGGAGGAATGTCATGGGCAGCGTTTCCACCTTCGCTCGTAGCCCGCTCTCTGGAGGAAGAGGATCTGGCAGGGTTCCGGATCGACTTTGAGGAGGAGCTGAGGGAGATCGTCACCGCGCTCTTGCGGTGAACGCAGAGAGATGCCAGATGCCAGATGCCAGATGCCAGATGCCAGATGCCAGATGCCAGATGCCAGATGCCAGATGCCAGATGCCAGATGCCAGATTCATCAAATAGGTCACCAATCTGATTGTGTTGTCAAGAGGGGGCGGGCGGATCTGACATCTGACGACCGGAATCCGGGCTGTTGGGCGGATCTGGTGTCCGGTATCCGGCATCCGGAATCTGGGTAGATGTGCGGCAGGGCGCTAATCCGCCAGGCGAATACCTCTGTCGTTCTCAGCCAGCTCGATTTCGTGCAGTAAATGGTTCCCCTCGACCCACACGATCCACTGCCGGCGAAGATCCTTCAGCATGCGCCGTGACGCCTTACCGAGGCGGTTGACGCCACCGGCGGGCGCGGCCTCGCCCCAGAGTGTGACGGGGGTTTCAGCCTCTGTGGACCACACGGCCAACGGCACGTGCAGCGTCCTCAGGTACGCGCGCGCCACCGCCGGAGGATATCTGCTGTGGTCCGTTCCTCCCCGGCCGAGCACGAGCACAACGGTTCGAGGACAGCCATTCGCCGCCGCCCGGAGGCCGGCCACCGCGACCGCATCGGCCAGACACTGGTCCGGCACTGCGGCCAGGGGGGTCCTGACGTGGGTTGCAAGCCAGGGCAGACCCCAGTGCTGAATGCTGAAGGGTCGGGCAAACGGATAGATCGCGAGGCCGCGCTCCCGGTCGGGGTTGGGCACGACCAAATAGAATCTGTCTTTCCCCGGCGGAATTTCGTCGATCGCCTGCGCACCCTGACCGATCCTTGCGACCTCTTTGCTGAACTCCACCCGGGCCGAGCGGTTCTGCTCATCCAACATCGCGCCGATTCCACTCAACGACAACTCTGCCCCATAGTCGCGCACCATATAGACCCGGCCTCCCGGGCGTTCAACCGCCGCCACGGTCAGGACCCCGCCACGGGTACGAAGCAATCCCTGAAGCTCTCGGGTCGTCAAATCCCGGCGATCTTCGAGGATTACAGGAACCGCGGTCAGCTCGGTGGCCACCCGTCCCCCAAAGGCGCGACTGAATGTGACGTCGCGGCGAGCGGTGACACCTTCCGGGAAGTGAGCTTCGGCACTGACGATGTGGGTTTGGCGGGGATCATAGGGGGGCAGCTCGAAGTGTCCATCATCGACCTCGCGCACCATCAGGCCATCGAATGTGACAAAGACTGCGAGGGGCTCGAGTCGCTCGGCGCTTTCGGTGACGACCCGCAATGTTGAAGGTGCGTCGCGAGACCCACCTTCAAAGACGATCTCCACCTCAGCGGCTGCGCGCGGCAGATTGACGAGCTGAACGGCGCGTCCGAGGTCACGGCCGGCAGCGTCCCGCGCCACGGCCACCAGTTCGTGGGGGCGCAGTTGTGCGCCAAAGTCGCACTTGATTTCCCAGTCCGGCTCGGTCGCCACGCCGATGCGCTCGCCATCGAGTAAGATCTCGACCGACACCACCGCTGGATCGACCGCCACCTTCACTGGATGGGTATCGGTCATCAACCACAGAAAGAGGGAGAGAAAGGTCACCATCTGGAGATCCGGGTCGTCTGGTCAATCGTACGCCGATTTCGTTGCGTAGGGTCCGCCTCGGACCACCGCATTCTGCCTCTTGATCAGCACGGCGTAATTGACAACCTCTGTACATGCCCGTACCGTAAAGGGCCCGAGGACGTACGGGGAGGGCTCGGTGTGACCCGGCAAAGCCGATCTGGCGCCATATGGGTGCTTTTCGCGGTACTCGCCGTCACAACCGCGATGTGGCTCATTGTGTATAACAGGATCGCGGTCCCATCGACCGCGCGAGGAGAAGGCGGATGAAGCCGTTTCTGACCCGATTGATCGTGATCGTCCTGTTGGCGGTTGCCGGGTCTTGGTTGTGGTCCAACCGCGATCGCGTTGCCGTCCTCTCCAACAACAACGTCAGAATATCGGGCGACTGGCACAAGGTCGAGATGGATTTCTCGAACACCGACACCTACAACTTCACCGAGGGGTTTATCAGCGTCCACGGTGAGGAGTGGGCGTCGTACAAGCTGCTCAGCAATTCGCGCATCGAGATCAACACCGTCAACGAGGTGATCACCTACGAGCTCAGCTTCCCGGACGACGAAAACATGGTGTGGTCGATTCGCAAAGGCGACACGCTCATACCCGCGGTACGGTGGCGACGCTGAGGGCGAACCACAGCTCAATCTACAATTGAATGATGAAGGGAGCTGGCACGATCACGTTGGCCGCCGGCGGGCTGCCGGTACTGGTGGCCTGGTTGGTCGGTCTTTCCGGGCTGCCCGCCGCCCACCGCCCAATAACCGACGTCCTCGCCGAGGTGCTCGCGGTGCTGCTGCTGGTTCTCGGCTGGAGGTTTCGCCGTGGTCGCCTGGTCGTCGCTGCAGTAGCGATCGCGCTCGCCAACTTCCTGGTCCGATCGCCCCTGGCCGGCGCGTCTTCGCAGGCCGGACTCGCCGCTCTCGCCATCCTTTTGCCCGTCACCCTCGCCGTGCTTTCTCTGCTGCCGGAGCGTCCAATCAATCGTCCTCTGATCGTCGCCCTCCTCGGGGTGGTCGTCGTGCAGAGTTGGCTCGTATACGCGATTGGAATCTCCCAACCGTCGATTCAAGATGTCGGTCTGTTCGCCAACATCGGTGAGCTCTTCGCTTCGCCCGACCTCGCTCGCCTCGTATTCCTCATCGCCGGTGCCTTCATCGCCCTCGCCTATGCGGCTCGCCACAGCACCTTTGAAGGATCGCTGCTGTGGGTCACGGCGGCGTCGGCCCTCGCCCTTCTCGCCTCGAAGAACCCCCACGCCGCAACTCTCGCCCTCGCAGCGGCGCAGCTCGTCCTCCTCATTGGTTTCGTGGAGGACTCCTACCGGCTCGCCTACCACGACGAACTGACCGGCCTTCCGGGGAGGCGCGCTCTCGAAGAGGCACTGCGCACACTCGACGGCGACTACACGATCGCAATGGTCGACGTCGACCATTTCAAACGATTCAACGATCGCCACGGCCATGCCGCCGGCGACCAGGCCCTGCGCATGGTTGCCGCCGAGCTGCAAAAGGTCGGGGGTGGCGGACGGGCTTACCGCTACGGTGGTGAGGAATTCGCGATCCTCTTTCCAGGGACTACCTCGACCGAGGCGAGCGGGCCTCTCGAAACGATGCGCAGGACGATTGCTGATCGCCGTTTCGCCATCCGATCACCCAACCGACCACGGAAGAAACCTGACCCACCACGCACGTCGACCCGGCCCCCTCGGCTGATCAACGTCTCGGTCAGCATTGGCTTCGCTGGACCTTCCGCCCGCACCGCCGATAGCAATGCCGTTCTGCGTGCCGCCGATCGAGCCCTGTACCGCGCGAAAAACAAAGGCCGCAATCAAGTGGTGAGGTATGGAGCCAGAAGCGCATAAAGAAGAAGAGCTGTCAGCCATCAGCAATCAGCTTTCAGCTCACAGCCACTGGGTGGGTTTGCGAACTGATGGCTGACTGCTGAAAGCTGATAGCTTGGCCTCGATCCTCAACTCCTCAGGAACATCGAAACAATGATCGTCAGCGCGACAAGGGAATTCGTCGCCAGATTCCACACCACATTGGCCCCAAGAGCCGGAATCGGCACCGGTTCGGCAGGATCCTTGACAGCCCACCGCACGGCCTTCACCAGCAGGAGCGAAGGCAACGCTGCGACCAGGCACAACGGAGGCAGCACACCGAGAATGACCGCTCCGATGAGTGCCGCCGGGGTGGCGAAGCCAGCAAGGTTGTAGATCCACGCCGCGCTCCTCCGCCCCAAAAGAATGACGAGATTGCGTCGTCCACCTCTGCGATCTGCCTCCTCGTCGGGAAACTCGTTCAGCAAGAGGAGATTGAAGGTCATGAAAAATGCCGGGATCGATGACGCCACGGCGGCGACGCTCCAGCCGCCGCCCTGTACCAGGGCTGCACCGATCACGGAGCCGGCACCGAGCCCGAATCCAGCTGCAATCTCGCCGACACCGATTCGCGCCAGCACATCCGTATAGGCCAGTACCGACACGGCGCCGGCGAGGATGATTGGCAGGAGGATCCAGCCCACCTTCGACAGGAACCACAGCCCGATCGCGAAGCCGACACCGGAACAGACGAGACCGAAGACGAGTGCGGTCTTCGAATCCATGCCGCCGGCCGGCAACGTGCCGCTGCCTCCCGAAAATGGGGTGCGTTTGGTCTCGAGATCGATACCGGTGCGCATATCGCTCCACTCGTTGAGAATGTTGACCGCCATATGGAGCACAACCAGACCGAACATGGCGAGGAGGGTCCGCGCCCAGGAAAATGCACCGTCCCAGGCCGCGGCGGCGGCGCCAGCGGCCACCAGGGTCGGCGGCAGGAGGAGAAAAGGCGCGCGCGCAACGCCTGCGTACTCCCTTATTCCAGCCATCAGTCAACCTCCTTATCGCCGCCAGATGCTTCGTGTTCGGCTGATTCCTCGAGGACGCAGTCGGGGCCAAAGGCCAGCCAGCGCCGGGTGGCCGTCAACGGTGATACCCCCGAGGCCTCGATCACGTCACCGAGATCTCGGCTCCTGGTGCTGAGCAGGAAGATACGTGACCCGTCGCAGCTCGAGACCGCGCGCTCGGCCGCCGCCAACGACCGGAGCAGGCCATCATCGTCGAGAAAGATCTCCGTATTGCGGAGAATGTAGTTGCTGCGGAGCTCTTCGCCGTCGGAGGTCGCCACCGGGATGGGCCGCTCGAGATAGAACGAAACCCCGGCTGCGTAGGACTCGATCCATAAGAGCTCCGTTTCCGGGGTTAAATGGTCTTCAATCTCCGCCGCCAGTCCACGCGCCGATCGATCGGCTGCCACCGCCTTCAACAACCCCGCACTGATCACCGGAAACGCCATCAGCGGCAGCGCGAGACCGATCAACGCGAGCTGTCGTCGACGCGAGAATCCAAACCACGCAACGAAGGCCCCGACAAGCGCCGTGACACCGAATCCGATCGCGGTATGCACCGCGACCCCGCTCGACACCCTCCCGGGGTCGAGACCCGGCACCCCGAGGCCGGCGACCACCAACATCGCCAATCCCAGGATTCCCCAAATAGCAGCGGCAAGGCGGACGCCCCTCGGGCGACCCGACCACCGGCCCGCGACCAGCAGAGCCACCGCCGGCACCAGCGGCAACATGTACTGCTCCTGCTTGCCGCGCGAGAGTGAGAAGAAGATGAGCGGCACCACGAGCCACAACAGGAGATAGAGGCGGAGTCCGTGGTCAGCCGATACCTCTGGTGTCATTTTCGATCTGAGGTTCGACAGGGCAACAATCGACCATGGGAACGTCCCCGCCAACAGAACGGGCAGAAAGAACCAGACGGGCTCGGTGCGGCGAAGCTCGTCCGTGGTCATCCTCGCCCAGGTCTCGGTGACCACGACATAGTCGAGATAGTTCGGGATTTCACGCGACACCGCCAACACCCATGGCAGGGCGACGGCCAACATCAGGACCGGGCCGAGCGGGTGCCACACCGCGAGTGATGCGCGGCGCCGGATTGCGTAGGGCGCGGCCACCAACAGTGGCACGGCGAGTGCCACCGGACCTTTGGTCAACACGCCCAGGCCCATCGCCGCCCATGCGATCATTGTCCACGCGAACCATGGCCACCGGATCGGTGCTTCGGATGGGGATGTAGTTCGGATTTCGACGGCAAAGAAAAAACACACCAGCGCGAGAACCACAAAGAAACTCAGCACGGTGTCCATGATCACGATACGCGACAGCCCCAATGCCAGCGGTGCAGTAGCTGTCGCGGTCGCGGCCACGACGGCGGCATCGCGGCCCCAGCATCGAAAGGCAAACCACCCGATGAGGGCCGCCGTCGCCAGACCGAACAGCAGTGACGCCAGCCGCGCAGCGAACTCGTTGACCCCGAAAACCTCGATGGCGGCAGCCACCGCTGCAAAGAAGAGCACCGGCTTGTCGAGGTACGGGAGGCCATTGAGGTGAGGGAGGACATAATTGTTGGTAGCGGCCATCTCGCGTGCGACCTCGGCGTTGCGGCCCTCGTCGGGCTCGATCAGACCGTAGCCGCCAATGCCGTAGCCGACAGTCAGCACCACCATCAGCAGCCAGATAACGAGCGTCGGCTTCGAAAAACCATCGGCGGGCACATTCGATGACACGGACATTTCTGGCGAATTCACCCGGTCAATTTACATCAGTCCCGGGTCGGCGGCAGGTGCGGTTCGATCAGGACGAGAGCGTCAGTTACACCCGGTCCATCCTCGACCAGCTTGCGCCGAACCGCAATGGCAATCGCGTGACCCTCTCCGACGCTGAGCCCGCCATCGACCTCGACGTGCAGATCGACCGCCAGATCCGACCCGACGTAACGGGTGCGCACCGCGTGAGCGGCTTCCACCCCGTCGACCTGCAACGCGAGCTCCTCGATCCGCCGGCGATCGGCCGCAGGCGCCCCGGCGTCGATCAGTTGATCGATCGACGGGCGAAGAATGCGCCAGGCGGCCTGAAGGATCATCAGACACACCACCACCGCACCCACCCGATCGACCACCGCCCACTCGGGATCGATCAGCGTCGCCGCCACTGCCAGCGCCGCGGGAACCGAGGAAAATGCATCCGATCGGTGGTGCCACGCGTTGGCCGCCAAGGCCGGTGAATTCGCCTTGCGGCCCACCATGGCGGTCCAGCGGAAGAGCGCCTCTTTGACAACTATCGACACAAGCGCGGCAACGAGGGCGACCGCGGATGGAGCAACGGTTGGACCTTCCCGCAGGCCGCGGATCGCTCGCACTCCGAGACCTATCGCCACCGAGCACAGGGCAATCCCGATCAGTACCGTGATCAGCGTCTCGATGCGGCCATGGCCGTGCGGGTGGTCCTCGTCGGCGGGCGCGGACCAGAGTCGAGCGCCAAAGATCACGGCAATGTCGGTGACGATGTCACTGATGCTATGCAAGGCGTCCGCAAACACAGCCTGGCTGTGTCCGAAAAACCCCGCCGCACCCTTGAACACAGCCAGAAGCAGGTTGCAGACCAAACCCACCCAACCCGCGCGGATCACCATCGAGGTCTTCGGATCGGTCGCCGTCCGCTCTTGCATCCGCTTATTCTAACAGTCGTCGCAGATTGATCATGCGTCCCGGGTTGTATCCAGCACCTCGACAGGGTTGCCGACACGTACCAGGCCTCGACCCTCATGCACCAGGTTCTGCCCGAAGAGCACCTGTCCGTCCACGGTGCGGTAGGTCGAAAGGGTGCGCAATGGCTCGCGTCCTCGCTCCCCGGTGGCCTGATCGATGGTGGTGATAACGCACCGCGCACAGGGCTTGGCAAATCTGAACGACACCTCGCCGATGCGGACCCGATTCCAACCGTCCTCGGCATGGGGCTCACACCGGTCGATGACGATATTGGGTCGAAACCGATCCATCGGAACGGGCAGCGAGAGCCGCCGGTTGAGCCCATCGAGGGAGGCAGTAGAAATGAGGAGAAAGGGGAAGCCGTCGGCGAACGACACACGGTCCCCGGGCTGGGCCGTGGACGACCCCAGGGGCCGCGCATCGTCGTCCGCCATGCGGACCAACCGCGCCTCGCAGCCGAGGTGCTGGGACAGCCACCTCGCCGCCTCTGTTCCCTCATCAACCGCGGCGCACTCGTCGTCCCACACCTGGACCCGACTCGTGGGTCCCGCCCCACCGTCGTCGGCCACCTCGAGGGCTCCCATCCCCGGCGCATCGAGCCGGAGGCGATCCCCGGCCAATTGCACCCGGACCAGCGTCAGGCGATGGTGCTCTCGCTGGCTGAGAAACCTCCCGTCTTCCCCGACAACCATCCACCTCCGGTCGTGCTCGAATCCAGTCGCATCGACCATCGCCTCGTCGACCTCGATTCCACGACACGACTTGATCGGGTAGATGACGAGTTGGCTGACGTGAGTCAATCTTCGTCCTCCGAATACCGATCGACGGCGCCGGCGGCCGTGGTCCGCGCAGGGTAGCTGCCGAGCACCCGCAGGTAGGGACACTCACGGCGCAGCTCGGCGATCGCCAGGGCGACATCGTCGGACACGAGCGCACCTTCGACGTCGGCGTAGAAGAGATACTCCCAGGGTCGCCTCGGAACCGGGCGGGATTCGAGCTTTGTCAAATTGACGCCGTGCTTGGCGAGGAGATGGAGACAGTGAGCCAGCGCACCTTCGCGGTGTGGCGTGGTGAACACTAGCGAGGTCTTGGCGGGAATTCGCCGGTCCAGCTCGATCTCGAGGCCCGAGATCACGACGAAACGGGTCCAGTTCTCCTCCTGATCGGCGATGGCTTCGCGAAGGACCGTGAGGCCGTATATCTCGCCCGCCTCCGCGCTGGCGATGGCGGCCTGCGAGAGATCATCTGAAAGGCTCACCTCTCTGGCCGATGCCGCGGTGTCGACAAAAGCCACCAGCTCGACATTCTCGAGCGAATCGAGAAAGCGCGAGCATTGGGCCAATGCCTGTGGGTGGGAGAGGACGCGGCGCAGATTCTCCTCCCTCGCACCGGCGAGGCCGAGCAGGCGATGACGCACGTGCAGCACCTCTTCGCCGACCACTGCAAGCGCGGTCTGGCGGAGCAGATCATAGGTCTGGTTGATCGAACCGGCGGTAGTGTTCTCCACCGGCAAGAAGGCGTAGCCGACCTCACCGCTCTCGGCCATCGCCAACGCCTCCGCAAAGGAGTGGGTACCCACGAACTCCATGCCGTTGGCGCGCGCCGCGAAGTACTTGCGGGCGGCCAGCTGACTGTATGAGCCCTCGATGCCCTGGAAGGCGACCCGGAGAGCGCCGCGCGTCGAGCGCTCGACTTGATCCCGTTTGAGGAGCGCTTCCTCCTGCGCCTTGAGAGACATTGCGATGATCTCGCGGTAGATCTCATGCGTGCGAAAGCCATCGAGACCGAGCTCACGGGCCCACCCCTCGATCCGCGCCAGAAGCTCGGATTCCCGGTCGTGATCACGGAGAAACGGCACACCCTGGGCCTTGACCCGGGCGATCTCGGCCACCGTCTGCAGCCTCTCGCCGAGCACCTCGAGAAGGCGTCGGTCGACTTCATCCAGTTTGCCGCGAAGTTTTTCTAGATCGTCCATGGCCGAGCATTGTAAACGGAGGGGTAAAATTGTCTACGGTCATGGACCCCGAAATCGTCAAACTCATCCTCGCTGTCGTCATCCTGACCGGCGGCCTGGCCGTAGTCTTGTTCCTACTGGCGAAACAAGGACGTCAACGCGTCGAGAAATTGGGCGGCGCTTTCGAACTCGGCACCTCGCGGTCTGCGGGAGTTCTCGGCAGCGCCGCGGACGGGCTTTACAGAGGCTACGCGTGCCGTTACCAGATTCAGTACCGCTCCCAGTACGATCGGGGCGGCGCGAATCTGCGGGTCTCGGTCACATCACCCCACCAGTGGTCCACTGAAGTGGTGAAACCCGGGACACGTTTGATGGCGAAACTTGGCCTTCTCAGGGATTTCGAAATCGGTGACCGTGAGCTCGACGAACACTATCGATTTTCTGCGGATGAAGAGGGAAATCTGCGTTCGATCTTCGGCACCGAGGCTGTTCGCGACGCGATGCACGTGCTCACCGCCAGTGAGAACTTCGAAAGTGTTCGCGTGCGCTCGGAGAGGGTCGATGTCAGGTGGTCGCCGCGGATGCCGACACTCGATGAAGATCCAGAGACGCTCCGCACCAGGCTCGAGTTTGTCACGGCCCTGGTTCAGGCCTGTGGCTATCCACCCACCCACCCAGTCCCCTAGTTGTCAGCCATCAGTCATCGGTCCCAACCACCCAACCCCGACGAGCGCTCAGACTGATGACTGACAAATGACAATTGATGACTCGACACAACGCGGCCCATGAAAAAACCTTGAAATTCCATGTATATTAGGGCGCCTGTGAGGCCGCCGCTGGGGCGGCCGGCAAAAGGGTGAATCGCACGATTCGCTGGAACCGAGAGACAGGGGGGCATCCGAAAGGATGACCGCCGGGGAAGGAAAACGGGAGCGATGAGCAAGAAACTGTTCGTAGGGAGTCTGAGCTGGGATACAACTGACGAGGGGCTGCACGAGGCGTTCGCGCAGTTTGGCGAGATCACCGAGGCCAAGGTGATCACCGACCGCGACTCCGGCCGTTCGCGCGGCTTCGGATTCGTGACCTTCAGTGATGACGAGGCTGCCGACAAGGCCATGTCGGCGATGAACGGCTTTCAGCTCGACGGCCGTCCGATACGGGTCGACGTGGCACAGGACCGGCGCGGCGGCGGTGGCGGCGGCTCCCGCGGCGGCTGGTAGATCCTCGCATCGCCGTATTCAAGGCGAAATTCCAGACCCCCTCCCCACGGAGGGGGTTTTTTGATGCCGATCACAACAGGGTACTGAGCTACGGGCTCGCCGGTTCTGAGATCTCGAGGTTCTGAGGTCTCGAGAGATGCTCTCTCAATCTGATTCCACTTTCGAACCGCAACGACGCCAAGACCGCAAAGATCGGCGCCAAGAAAATCTCTAAATGAGCCCTTTGCGTCTTCTTTGCGCTCTTTGCGACTTTGCGTTTTTCACGTTGTTGGGTGGCCCGCTTACCTCTCCTGCGACGGACAATCGTTCCAACGCAGGTCTCCGAACCGCACGATACGGTCCGGTGGAGTATGCTGCGGTCATGCTTTCAGTCGGAATCGTCGGGCTGCCAAACGTCGGCAAATCGACGCTCTTCAACGCCCTCACAACGGGCAGCGCCGAGGTTTCGAACTACCCTTTCACGACGATTGACCCGAATATCGGCGTGGTGGCGGTGCCGGACCCCCGTCTCGACGCCCTCGGCCAGGTACTGTCACCGGAGAAGTCCACCCCGGCCACAATCCGCTTCATCGACATCGCAGGGCTGGTCGAAGGGGCCAACAAGGGCGAGGGACTCGGCAACCAGTTTTTGGGCGAGATCCGGCAGGTGGACGCCCTCGTCCATGTCGTTCGCTGTTTTGCCAAGGCGGACGTCGCCCACGTCTTCTCAGACGTTGATCCGGCACGCGACGCAGAGGTTATCGACACCGAGCTCATGCTTGCTGACCTCGAGGTCCTCGGTCGGGCGATGGAGAAGCGCAAGCGGGACTGGCAGACGTACCCCGCCAAGCACGAGAACGAAAAGCGGCGAATGACGGCGTGGCGTGAAGCCCTCGAGCGCGGACAGCCACTGCGTCTATGTGGGCTCGATGAAGGTGACCTCCGTGAACTCAAGACGGCCGGCCTGCTCTCCGGCAAACCCGTGCTCTACGTCGCCAACATCGCCGGCGAAGGCGACGAACAAGGCGTTTCTGCGCTCATCGGAAGAGAACCCGACGCGCGCCTCCTGGCGGTCGATGTTGAGCTCGAGCTCGAGCTCGCGGAGCTCGAACCCGAGGAGCGGGCGGAGTTCATGGCCGAGCTCGGGCTCACCGAGACCGGCCTCGCCCGGATCGTGCGCTCGGCCTTCGACCTTCTCGGTCTGGTCGCGTTCTACACCATCGCCAAGAGCAAGCTGCAGGCCTGGGAGATCCCGCGCGGCACCCCGGCCGCGACAGCTGCGGGCAAGATCCACTCGGATATGGAGAAGGGCTTCATCCGCGCCAAGGTCGCGTCAGCCGATGAGCTCATCGAGGCCGGCAACCTGCACGAGATTCAGAGCCGAGGTCGCGTCCGCACCGTCGGCCGCGATCACGAAATTTCTGATGGAGATGTGGTGGAGTTCTTCTTCAACCCATAACCGTCGCTGACTCAGGTAACCAGAAACCGGTGGCCGGTAACAAAACGCAATCTCCCCCGCCGCCCTCGCGACGAAACCCGGTGAGATATGCGAGCTAGCCGCCGGTTTCCATTCGTTTGACCAGCTCCTTGTAGCGCGGGTGGTGGCGGATGTTGTCGAGGTCCGAGTCCTGCTGCATCCACTCGGGGTCGGCCAGTCCGGCGGCGTACGACTTCTCGAGCGCCTCGAGTGAAGAGGTCACCTCGCCGGCCAGCGAGTACAGGCAGGCGAGGTTGTAAAGGACCAGTGCGTCGTCTCCGGCCTTATCCAGAATCCTCGACGCCCACTCGAGGCTGCGCTGGCGTTCACCGAGCGCGGCGAGGGCGCTCGCGCCATCGAGCAGCATCGGCACATCGTCGGGGTTGAACTCCAGCCGCCGTTCGACAACCTCAACCCGCTGCCGGTTGGCGGCCGCCGCGGCGCCTTCCCGGCCGAGTCTCGTGTAGATCTGAGGCAGGAGCTGGAGAGCCCTGATCTCGTCCGGCGCCGCTTCGGTCGCCTTCTCGAACATTTCGGCTGCGGTTTCCAACCGACCGGCGGCAAAGGCCACGGTACCGTAGTAGTAGTAGGCCTCGAAGAGGCGGGGGTTGAGCTCCATGGCCCGTCGGAATTCCGCAGCCGCTTCGTCGTAGAGCTGCCGCTGACCGAGCGCGAATCCTCTCGAAGCGTGAGCTTCGGCCAGGTTCGGGTCGAGCTCGACCGCCTCCCGGCTCGCCTCTTCGGCCTGCGCGAGATTCTCATCGGAGCTCTCGTAGTTACGCCAGAACTCAGTATAGGTGTCGGCCAGCCCGGCCCACGCCAGCGCGTAGCCGGAATCGATCGCGATCGCGCTTTGGAACATCTCCCGCGCTGAGTCGAAATCCGCACGGGTCCGGCGGCGGTAATGGCCGCGGCCGCGCAGGTAGTACTCGTAGGCCTTGAAATCGGTGGTTCGTTCCGACCGCAGAGCCTGCTGTTCGACCGGGCTCAGCGTCAACTGCAGGGCCTCGACAATGTTGCCGGCGATCTCATCCTGGATAACGAAGACATCGGAGAACTCGCGATCGTAGGTCTCCGACCACAAGTTGAACCCGTCCGACACCTTGATCAGCTGGGCGCTGATGCGTAGCTGATCGCCCGACCTGCGCACGCTGCCTTCGAGAATATTGTCGACCCCGAGCCGACGCCCGATCTCCTGCACATCGAGATTTGTTTCCTTGAGCGCGTAGACCGAGGTCCGCGCAGGTATGCGAAGACCGTCGACGTTGACGAGAGCGCCGATCAACTCCTCGGTCAGACCGTCGGTGAAGTATTCGTTGCCGGGATCGGCACTGAGATTTGTAAACGGCAGCACCGCCACCGACGGCGCGTCGCTCCGGGCTGCGGAGGCGACGTCCGCGCTGAGACCACCGGCTCTCTCGTCCCCGGCCGCCGGCGCCTTGTTGGCGCCACGCCCCAACCACCAGCCGGCGGCGAGGATCACGACCGCGACAAACCCGGCGGCGGCCCACAAACCGTAACTGCGGGTCCCCTTTGACTGTGGTGCCGATATGTAGACTGCGCCACTGCCAGTGGTCACTGTTCCCGAGTCGACCTCGCGCCGCAGGCTCTTGAGCTCATTGCGAACATCCTTGGCCGACTGATATCGCGCCTCGGGGTCCTTCTCCAGACAGTGCTGGATGATGCGTGCGAGGTGGCGCGGCAGCGATTCGTTGATCTCGGTCACGGTTGGCGGCTCATCGCGGAGGATGCTGGAAATCAACGCCGCAGCCGTATCGCCGGCAAACGGTCGCTTCCCGGTTGCCATCTCATAGAGCACGATGCCGAGCGAAAAGATGTCGGTGCGGTAATCCATCTCCCGACCCTCAACCTGCTCCGGAGACATGTAGGGCGCGGTGCCCATGACCATCCCCTCGGCGGTGAGCTCGGTCGGGATTGCGGTGAGAGCGGGGTCACCGTTCTCCGAATCCGGGTCCTCGACCAGCTTGGCGAGCCCGAAGTCGAGGACCTTGATCCGGTTCTCGCCGGTGATCATCACGTTGGCCGGCTTGAGGTCACGGTGGACGATGCCACGTTCGTGCGCGGATGCCAGGGCGTCGGCGAGCGGAACCGCTATTTCGAACACTTTTGCCAGCGGCATCCCGCCGGGCGGGATGATGTGGTCGAGGCTCTCGCCCTCGACCAGCTCCATGGTCAGGAAATGCGTGGTCTCGATCGATTCAATCGAGTGGATAGTGACGATGTTGGGGTGGTTGATGGCGGCCACCGCCTTGGCCTCGCGCCGGAAACGCTCGAGCCTCTTCAGGTTGTCGGCCATCTCGGCCGGCAGCAGCTTGAGCGCGACCTCGCGACCGAGCTCCGGATCCTCCGCCCGGTAGACCACACCCATGCCGCCCTCGCCGAGCATGCCCGTGATCTTGTACCTAGATAAAGTCTGTCCGATCATTCCCCCGCTCCTCCGACCGATCGTCCATCTGTTCTGTTCTCAGCCGCGTAGCTGCACAGCATTGTATCCTAAAACAGAATCTCTGTCTCAATTAATCCGAGGCGCCGAAAACACCTACGCAGCGATAACCGTTTGTTGTCGCCGATTTCCGCCCATGATTTCGGAGCCGGCAGAAGTCATAAGACAATCGTTCCAGGCGCTGTGATTTTTTTTCATTCGAGGAGGAGATCGAGTCATCAATCGTGTTTGCGTCGCACTGTGTTTCGTGATGTTCGCATCAGTAACAGCAACTGGCCAGGTGATCTGGGACTTCGGCCCGACATCGGGGACTCCGAACGGATCCTGCTGGTCGAACGACGTTGACGGCCAAAACTTCGCCGACGATTTCAGCTTCGCGCAGCCGATGACTCTGACCGGGATGGACATCTGGTCGTGCACCAGTTTCGGGGTATCCACAGCTCACATCAAGATCCACCTCGACGACGGCGCCGGGAACCCCGGGGCCATCTTCACGGAGTGGGATCAGGCCGTTACGTCGACCGTAGACCCCCTCGGGTGGCGCATCTCGGCGGATTTCGCGGGAGTGGCATTGGACGCGGGCCAGACCTACTGGATCGGCATGTCGCCCAACGTGGGTGGCGCTTCGCAGCTCTCCGTGAGCACCCCCGGCGATGGCACAATGGCCCAGTTCAACGGTTCGACCTTCAGCTTCCACGCAAGTATTGGCGATCAAATGTACCAGCTGCGTGGCGCTTTGGCTGGCGCCGGAATACCCGACCTGAACGACTACGGCATCACTACCCTGGCCCTGCTGATCGGTGTGGCGGGAATCATCGGACTCCGGCGTCTGTACTAACTCATCGCTGCTCCCCGCCCGCAGCAGGCACAGGCCATGTACCGCCTGGGGATACCCCTCACTTCGTTTGCGAGGCGCCGCCAGCGGTCCTCGAACGCAGCCCGGCGATCTTGACGGCGCCGCCGTGGTAGCCGTCGGGAAAGAGCTCTTCCAGCTGATTGATGCTGATGTCGAGCTCTTCGCAGGTCCGGTAAATGGTAGGGATCGATCCCGTGTCGTGGAACTGTCGGCGAAGATACCAGATGACCGTCCAATGCCGATCGGTCAGCGCGGGCATCTTCATTTCTGACGCCCGGTGCATAGCGAACTCCTCATCCCACTCCTCGGGACGGACCAAGAACCCGCTCACATCAATGGAAAAGACCTTCTGCCCGGCCGCGCCCATACCCTCCGAAGGTCCGGACGCAGCCGCCGATTCCAGCCGACTCGCCCATTGCGGGAGGGCCAAGGGGCCGCGGACGCCCTGGTCATAGGTGATGCCCGCGATCCTGCATGCCCCGCGCAAATAACCGCACGGGAAAAGTTCCCGCAGATCCCCGAGCTGGAGACCGTTTGCCCGGCAGGTCCGGTCGGCAAGAGGGCACACTCCGAACTCCTGCACGTGGCGCCGGATCCAGCGGATGATCCGCCAGTGGGGGTCTGTGAGCCCGGATGTGATGCCGCATTTCCGTGCCGTTTCGGCGGCGAAGTCTTCGTCCCACTGCTCGAACTCCAACAGGAATCCGTCGTCGTCCATCTCGTATGCCTTGCCAATGTTCTCGACTGCGGTCAACACGCCCTCCACTTTCCACGCTGCAGGTGAGCGTCACGTAGCGTCTTTATTGTTCCACAGAGCCACGAGGTCCGGTTTGCGAAGCTCGAACACCCTGGCCTGTTCCTCGACAACCGCCTCGGCCTCGGCGTTGCTGAGCTCTCGGGTACGGTTAATAAAAGAGGCGACCCGCGCGAAGTACAGCGGCGACAGCACCTCGATGACCTGGCGACGCGCTGTGCTGCGATGATGGAAGGCGGCCGCAAATTCGAACAGGATTCGCACCCAGAGATCGGTCGGTAAATCGAACGCCGGGCGGCCGGTCTCCGCGTGGATCTCCAACTCGGCAAAGGTGTCCTCAGAGAGGATGTCGCGCCAGGCGCCCTTCAGGGTGTCCCAGGAGACATAGAAGATCTCCACCAGCTTGTCGAAGTCGATCGGAAAGGCTTCCGGTTCTTCGTCGACCGGCTCGCCGAAGGTCGGCACGGGCTCGCTTCTCCTGATCGGTTTCCAGGATGCGTCCGT